>Ga0208596_1000025_pt1 | contig 59227 bp, 48 predicted proteins | sample LakMenEpi12Jul11_FD_150686 | JGI IMG/M metagenome (GOLD analysis project Ga0208596, IMG submission 150686) | Freshwater microbial communities from Lake Mendota, WI - 12JUL2011 deep hole epilimnion (SPAdes) | ecosystem: Environmental > Aquatic > Freshwater > Lake > Epilimnion/Euphotic zone ...
AGGACGACAAGAAGGACGACAAGAAGGACGACAAGAAGGACGACAAGAAGGACGACAAGAAGGACGACAAGAAGGACGACAAGAAGGACGACAAGAAGGTATAGAAAGAGAACGACGCGCTATGATTGAAAGTATCATGGAAGTCCGGTTTGGACAGGTTGATTCTCAGCTACAAACAATTATCAACCCGATAATTGCCATGGGTAGAGAAGAATTTACTCCTTTGCTTCTACAATTATCTCGTGAGGAGTTATTAGCTAGATTTACACAATATAACAGCTTTGAGCCATAAAACTTTTTATGGAAGGCTTTCTGATTAAAACTTTTACCTCGTTAACTTTTAATATGCTGCATATTGCCGGAAAAATCAGCAATTTCCAACAGATTTTACAAATAAATCAAAGCGCGAAAATAGAGGATGGGGGGGGTTGACAATTACTTGGGGTTTTGTTATGATAAATCCGACGAGGAAGAACTATTAAATAATAACAAAAGAATTCGCGCCAAAACCGCTTACCACAAAGGTGGGCGGTTATGTTTTTGAGGAAAATATAGTTCTAAAAGATTTATCAAGATTACACCTAGAAAAATTAAAAATTAAACTTCAAAAAACTGTTTTCTTTTACCTCTTTCTTGTCTTTTTTTAACTATTAAACACAAATAGGAGCAAAAACTTGAATAAAGCTGGGTTTCCTAAAAAACCGCACAATTCATATCCTCTCACTGACGATGATATTCCGGAGGCTCTACGTGATACTAATGATGCAGAAAGTAGAATAAAATTAAAACCACAGGTGATAATTATCAGTGGATTTACTGGATTTTTACTACTGGCTGTCTCTAGTGGTTTTTTGTTTTCTCTGACAATACCTAAGCCAACGGCTAATTCTGTGGTTGAAGCAATTAGTTCTCCACCTGTAGCTACCAATAGCCCAATTAATCGTGATGATACGGTGTTAGGACATTTCCCATATTCAGAAGCACCAGAGTCAGAATTATCGCCAATTACAGGTGATAGTAGAATCAGAATGCGAAAATCTGCTGCTGTCAAGTTTCAAGCAATGGTACAAGCTGCTAGAAGTGCGGGTATAATTTTAGTCCCAATTTCTGGCTTTCGTTCTGTACAAGAGCAAAAGCAGTTATTTTTCGGTGTAGGCGCACAGCGTAATCAAACCCCATCCGAAAGAGCAGCCCTAAGCGCACCACCAAGTCATAGTGAACATCATACAGGTTATGCTGTAGATATTGGCGATGGTACAGCACCAGCAACTAATCTGCAAGCTAATTTTGATAATACTAAAGCTTATCAATGGTTACAAGCTAATGCTGCCCGATTTAGTTTTGAAATTTCCTTTCCTAAAGATAATCTTCAAGGTGTGAGTTATGAACCTTGGCATTGGCGTTTTGTGGGTGATAGTGATAGTTTAGAAACATTTTATAAAGCCAAAAATATTAAACCTACTAAAACACCATAGATAGAGATTTACTATAGTTAGGAAAAACTAGAATATCGAGGGGGAAAATTTAAAAATTATGTAATTAAAAAATATTTATAATTTCTAGTTTTTTATTTAGAAAAAACCTTGAATTAACTATTAAATTATTTCTGTCTTGGCGCGAAACAAAATTAAATGCATTTTATCGGTGCAGTTTTCCCACACCGATTTACATAATTTAACTCTAATTTTCCGTGCCATATTCCTTACGCTAATGCGGAAGCTTGGGGTTTGGCAAAAATCATCCTTCCAGCAGAGGTTTGTAAGGCACTAGTAACTACTACTCGCAATTCACCACCAACATAACCGCTACCTTCTTCCACGACTACCATTGTACCATCATCTAAATAGCCAATTCCTTGACTTGGTTCTTTTCCTTCTTTAAGAATTTTCAAATCAAGATTATCACCAGGTAAATAAGTTGGACGAACAGCATTTACTAAATCATGAACATTCAAAACTGGGACTTTTTGCACACTGGCAACTTTTGACAAATTGTAATCATTGGTAAGTAAAGTCCCATTAATTTCTTGAGCAAAACGGACTAATTTGGCATCAACAGTGGTAGCATCTTCATAGTCTACAGGATTAATTAAAATCCGTTCCGGGTAAGTTTCCCGAATGCGGTTGAGAATTTCTAATCCTCTTCTACCTCTGACCCGTTTTTGATCTTTACTCGCGTCGGCTACTTGTTGTAATTCTTGTAAAACAAATTGGGGGACAAGAATTAACCCTTCTAAAAATCCTGTTTCTAGTAATGTTTCAATGCGCCCATCTATAATACAGCTAGTATCTAAAACTTTAGTATTGGCAGGTTTGAGAGTTCCTTCCACTACCATACTTTCGACCGTACTGGGGTTAATTAATCTTAACAAACCCCGCCCGTGAGTATCTGCTAAATTCATTCCTGTAACAGAGAGGATAATACTACCAACAACCGCTACAAGAGGTTTGATAAAGCCAAAATCCGGGGGAATGGGTAATAAAAACAGGGGGGCTAACATGAGATTAGCTAATAATAACCCAATTACTAAGCCAATAGCACGGGTTAAAATCACTTCTAAGGGCATTTCCCGGACTTGTGACTCCAGACGACGGTATGTAGTTTGGAAACTCAGCCCGACTGCACCACCAATAATTGCGGCAAATACGGCTAAAACTAAGCGTAAGGCATCTAAATTACTAACTCCAGTAAGAGTACCTGGGGGGAGGAGGTCAGTGCTGAAATAACCTATCCCCGCCGCTGCCAAGATAAATGAGAGAATAATAATGACATCCAGCATGGTTGTGTTATGTTCCTATAATGGTATGTATCCGATAAAATAAAGTATGCTTGCTTGGGTAGATAGACAGAATATGCCAAAAAGCCCGAAATTGCCACTTAAAAAGCCCAAAAATTTTTAGCTAGTCCTTTAAGCCAGGGATGAAAATTATCTGGGCGATAAATCTCCCAACGACTTATGATGTTATACTATCTATTTGTAACAGGAAAGGTAATCAACCTGTCTAAAAACCTAACTACCCAACGTTAATCTGTACTCTGACAATTAAATCTATGCCGTTCTGTTGTCAATAAACTCCTCATTTTCACTATTTTTAACTGCCAGATTCAATTAACTTCACTATTGATTAGAATGAGTCAACAAGATATTGGTTGGGGAGTTCCCAGTTCCGCTTACGTGCATATTCCCTTTTGTCGGAGACGGTGCTTTTATTGTGATTTTCCGGTATTTGTGGTGGGCGATCGCTCACGAGGGGAAAATTCTGGCACAATAGCTGAATATGTTGAAGTTCTATGTCAAGAAATCAGAATTGCACCAGTTTATGGTCAACCCTTAGAAACAATTTTTTTTGGTGGTGGTACTCCTTCGCTGTTATCAATAGAACAGTTACAACGTATATTAATAACTTTAGAAAAACGATTGGGAATGACCTCTAGGGTAGAGATTTCCATGGAAATTGACCCCGGTACCTTTGATTTAGCACATATTGCTGGTTATTGCAGTTTAGGAGTAAATCGGGTCAGTTTGGGTGTACAAGCTTTCCAAGAAGAATTGTTAAAAACCGCAGGGCGATCGCATACACTTATTGATATTATTACAGCTATAGACTTAATCCACCAAGTCGAGATTCCCGAATTTAGCTTAGATTTAATTTCCGGCTTACCGCACCAGTGTTTAGAACAATGGCAAGATTCCCTAACCCAAGCCATAGCAGCCTCACCAACCCACATTTCTATTTATGATCTTACCATTGAACCGGGGACAGCCTTTAATCGTTATTATAAACCGGGAGATCATCCTTTGCCCACAGATGAAGCCACGGTGAAAATGTATCAATTGGGGCAAAAAACCCTAACAAATGCGGGTTACGAACATTACGAAATTTCTAACTATGCCCAAATAGGTCATCAATGCCAGCATAATCGAGTTTATTGGCAAAATCGCCCTTATTATGGTTTTGGCATGGGTGCTGCCAGTTATACTCAGGGTAAGCGCTTTACTCGTCCCCGGAAAACTCAGGAATATTACCAATGGTTAAAAGCTGGTGCTGTAATTGATTGTGAAGTTACCCCGCAGGCGGATGTTTTGCTAGAAACTTTAATGTTAGGTTTAAGGTTGGCCGAAGGAGTAAGTTTAAATTCCTTAGCAGCAAAATTTGGCAACCATCAAATAGAGAAAATTCAAAGCTGTTTACAACCGTACTTCGCTCAAGGTTGGGTGAAAATTGTTAAAGATAAATTGCGCTTTAGCGATCCTGATGGGTTTATATTTTCTAATGTGATGTTAGCAAAGTTGTTTGAAAAGTTGGGAGAATGAATATGTCTCACGCATAGGCGCGGAGTCCTATAGGTAAGCATTAATTTCATATTTCAATTTAGTAAGTCCGATTATATACGGTATTGTTCAGCAACAGAAGTCATATTTTCAACAATCTGGGCTTTTGCTAAAATATGCCCACCTAAATTCAGTTGCGTAACACTAATGCAATACACAAAGACTTTTTAATGATAAAACAACTACATTAAAATATATAGATATTTAACTACGGGTTACAATTGTGAGAATTACCTTTTTTATGTTTGTGTAATTCATCAAAGCTGATTTTATAGGTTGTTGACTTTCAGGGGTCAGTACGAAGAATTTGATGGCGATAATAAACGTAAATATCAAACAGTGACCCAACAAAACCACAAGTTAAACTAATTGTCAATAGACCATTGAGGGGACTACCACTACCGAAAGTGGCGAGAAAATGGAAAATTTGCAGAAAAACACCGGAAATTATGGTTTTTAGCCCATATATGTAACTAAAAAGGCATAAAACCAACAATATACCACCAACTAGGAAGACAGGAACCAGAAAACTAAAAATGGTGGTCAGGACAAGGGAACGGAAAAAGTTACTAAAAGTAGTCATTGTGAGACCGGGGTAGTGGGTAACTTGAGAGACAGCCGAAAATTTATCCGTCAGTTTCCACAATACTAGCGATCGCTGCTAAACATTCATTTCGACAAGAATCTTAAGTTTTCATTAAATTACACGGGTCATGCCTATCCCCGGTGAATTGGCTATTTTTTGATGTTTAAAATCTGCAAAACCCTTAATTTACAAGGGAAAACATCTCTGTGTGCAGTTGACTAGCAGTAAAAACCCTGTGAAAATTCGCTCAACTTTATGAGATTAGTCGTAAACTAAGTTAATAATTTAATGGAAAAGCACAATACTGATCAGAATGCATAGACAATAAAGATATGAAAAGTGATTCTACAAATCCACGACGGATTTTATTTTTACATCCTAACTTCCCTGCCCAATTTCGCCACCTGGCCACGGCTTTAGCCAAAAATAGTAATTATCAAGTTGTCTTCGGCACCAATCGTCAGGAAGGGGCAATTCCCGGTGTATTAAAGGTTATGTATCAACCCTCTCGTCAAGCTAACCCCTCAACTCATCATTATGTCCGCAATTTAGAAAATGCAGTAGTTACAGGACAAGCTGTATATCGAATGGGTGAACAACTGAAAGCACAGGGTTTTGTTCCAGACATAATTTATGGTCATTCTGGTTGGGGTCCAACATTATTTATGAGAGAAATTTTCCCCAAAGCTAAATTATTATGTTTCTTTGAATGGTTTTATCATGCCCATGGAACTGATGCCGATTTTGACCCCAGCGACCCCCTAACTGTAGATGATCAATGTCGCATTCGCGTCAAAAATGCCCCAATTTTACTTGATTTACAAAATTGTGATCGTGGACTTACCCCTACTAATTGGCAACATCAACAATTTCCTGTAGAATATCATAGCAAGATCGCTGTTTGTCACGATGGTATTGATACCAAATTTTTCCAACCCCAACCTGGAGCAAAATTAGTTTTACCCCGAATTAATCTTGACCTTTCCCAAGTAGAAGAATTAGTAACTTATGTGGGTAGGGGTATGGAACCTTACCGGGGTTTTCCCCAATTTATGGAAGCAGTAGCATTAATTCAACAAAGACGGACTAAAACTCATGTTGTAGTTGTGGGTGAAGATAGAGTCGCCTATGGGAAAACTCTTCCCGATGGTAAAACTTATAAACAGTTAATGTTAGAAAAGTTAGATCTGGATTTATCTAGATTACACTTTACCGGGCGGCTATCTTACGATGAATATTTACAAGTATTACAAGCTTCCTGTGCTCATATTTATTTAACCCGTCCCTTTGTTTTATCATGGTCAATGTTAGAAGCAATGGCCGCAGGATGTTTATTAATAGCTTCTCATACCCCACCTGTGTTAGAAGTTATTAAAGATGGTAAAAATGGCATATTGGTAGATTTCTTTTCTCCCCTAGAAATTGCTCAAAAGGTAGATGAAGCTTTGGATAATTCAGGAGACATGATTTCTATTCGTGCTAAAGCGCGAAAAACAATTATCCAGAATTATGATTTAGAAACCCTTTTACCACGTCATTTAGATTGGTTTTTGGGTAAAAAAATCGCCTTTAAGTCCCATGGATTTGCCAGTTGACAAATTATACGGGTACAACCTCGAAATTGGCATTTTGGGGGACTAACCCCTTTTCCTCTACCATATCACCTAAAGGTTTCATATAGGCGATCGCTTGTCTCCAAAGTGTAGTTTGTTCATTGTTACTATCTAAAACACATATACAATTTTGGTCTTGCCAAAAGATCCGACCTATAATCGTATCACCGGTCATTAATCTAAATTCGACTGTGATTTTTTCTTTAATACACTTTTGGATTTGGCGAGTGCTAGGTAGTGAAGTATCAAATTGATTAGCTGTCATATATATATTGGTGATTAGTGATAGAAAAAATTATCAATTAACAACTGACAAATGACAGATTTTTTCATAAAATTAATAGATCTTTGATAATTCATATAGAGCAAAATGGCAATCGAATTTACTAAGTATCACGGACTGGGTAATGATTTTATCCTTATTGATAACCGTTCTTCATTAACACCAGTATTAACACCTGAGAAAGCTGTACAGTGGTGTGATCGTCATTTTGGAATCGGAGCAGATGGTGTGATTTTCGCACTTCCTGGACAAAATGGTACTGATTATACTATGCGGATTTTTAACTCCGACGGTTCAGAACCGGAAATGTGTGGTAATGGGATTCGCTGTTTAGCGGTATTTTTGACGGAATTAGAGGGTATTGCCCGGACAAAGGATAAATATAGTATTCATACCCTTGCAGGTGTGATTATACCACAACTTACAGATGATGGTCAAGTAAAAGTGGATATGGGTGAACCTCGATTATTGCCAGGGGAAATTCCCACTAGTTTAGCATCTAGTCAGCTTCAAGTCATTAATCATCCCTTGGAAGTAGCCGGAAAAATTTGGGATGTTACCTGTGTTAGTATGGGAAACCCTCACTGTATCATATTTGTGGAAGATGTGGCGGCTATTAATTTAGAAAGCATTGGTTCCCAGTTTGAAAATCATCCTGTATTTCCCAAAAAAACCAATACGGAATTTATTGAAGTCGTAAATCGTAACTATTTGAAAATGCGCGTTTGGGAACGGGGTGCGGGAATTACCCTCGCTTGTGGTACTGGTGCTTGTGCCTCTTTAGTCGCGGGAGTATTGAATGATTTGTGCGATCGCCATGCTATTATTGAATTACCCGGTGGTTCTCTAGAAATCGAATGGTCAGAAGTTGACAACCGGATTTACATGACAGGACCTGCAGAACGGGTATTTACGGGTAAATACTAAATTAAGCCTGTTTTGACTTTTAAGTTATACTACTAATCCCAGTGGTTGTCTAAAAAATTGTTGTAGATAATACCTACGGTTAGCGAAGCTATCGCTAACTGTTTTTACGTATTTTAATTTCTCTATACAGAGGCTGGACGCTTTTAGGTTAAATTACATTCATAAATATTGATTATATTCAAAGATATACAGCCATGAAGTACAGATATAAATAATTAAACTCTTGTGGTGCGGGCATCTTGCCCGCATAAGGTGTACACCACTCAAGCCATTTAGGAGGGTGAATTAACCGCACTTTTGTAGTAAATTTAAGATCAAAAAAATATGCAATATAATAGTATAATCATCACCATAGCCACAATTAATTTTGATAATATAGTCGGTTTCTATAGTCAATTACTAGAAGAAAAACCAAAGAAACTAATTCCCGATATCTACGCTGAGTTTGAAGTTGCTGGGTTAAAATTAGGTATTTTTAAACCCAAATCAGCAAATGAATCGGAATTTGTCATTAATACTCACAGTCCGCTAAGTTTGTGTTTAGAAGTGAATAATTTAAAAACCGCCATATCTAATTTAACATCTTTAGGCTATCCCCCACCTGGAGAAATTTCTATAGCTTCCCACGGTCAAGAAATTTATGCCTACGACCCCGACGGTAATCGTTTAATTTTACATCAATCACATCAAGTAAATCATTAGTAATAACTGACAACTGACAACTAACAACTGACAACTAACAAACTAACAATGTCAATCACACAAAACTACAAATTAAATTTAATTCAATGGTATCCCGGCCATATTGCCAAAGCTGAAAAAAATCTCAAAGAACAGCTAAAACGGGTTGATGTGGTTTTAGAAGTAAGAGATGCTCGTATTGCCCAAGCTACAAGTCACCCACAAATGAATGAATGGGTGGGGACAAAAACACGGATACTGGTACTCAACCGAGTAGATATGATTTTACCACAAGTGCGATCGCGCTGGATAGAGTGGTTTAAAAATCAAGGAGAATTTCCATATTTTACCAACGCCCAACATGGTCAAGGTGTCATTGCCATTGCCAAAGCCGCCCAAGCAGCAGGGATAGAACTTAATCAACGCCGCACAGATAGGGGAATGTTACCCCGTCCTGTCCGCGCCGTCGTCATTGGTTTTCCCAATGTTGGTAAATCAGCTTTAATTAACCGTTTGATAGGAAAGCGAGTCGTAGAAAGCGCCGCCCGTCCTGGTGTAACTCGACAATTGCGGTGGGTAAGAATTTCTGATCATCTAGAATTGTTGGATGCTCCTGGGGTCATTCCAGCAAGACTTGATAGCCAAGCTGCAGCCATTAAATTAGCCATTTGTGATGATATTGGTGAAGCGGCTTATGATAATCAACTCATAGCCGCAGCATTCGTAGATATACTGAATGAACTTCAGGAAACACATTCTCATTCATTACCACCACACCCATTACTTACACGATATGATCTCGACTCGATCATGCACACAGGGGAAACATACTTACAAGTCTTAGCAGAACATCGTTATAAAGGGGATGTGGAACGTGCAGCTAGACAAATGATTACTGATTTTCGGAAAGGATTTCTCGGTAATATTCCCTTGGAATTGCCACCGGGCTAATTACGCGTGTAAATTGGCTTGTTCTTGTAACCAAGAATCCACTGGTTCTCCATCTTTACGTTTGAGTTCTATTTCTATAACTATTACTTCTTTTGAACCGGGAGGTGCGGGTTTTTTATGGAAGATAATCTCGTAATCTAAGGGGTTTTGATTATGCTCTTTTAACCAATCTTGAACTTTGGTCAGGGCAAAAAATGATTGTCCTTGTGCAAACATTTGGGTGATTTGCATTTGTAATGTGTAGGGATTAATACGACTCATTTTTACGGACTCCTTTGGTATTTAGAATTATGATTATCTCACGCACAGAGGCAGATTGAGTTTTCTGATGTCTATTGTTCTGGAACTGTTAGGTCTTTTTTATCTCCCTGAAGTTTACAAATAGGTATAAAACAATGATACGCTTAAAACTCTGGCAATGGATGATCTTAGTTTCACCAATTGTGATTATTATTTCTTTCCTCATTGTTGCAGCGGGAACACAAATTCACACTTGGGGATTAAGTTGGATTTGGGCTTTATTTACATTTATATTTGTCGGTTGGCGGTGGTTACTGGTACGCTGGACTAAACTGGCAATCAATCAAATTGAAGCTGTTTTTGCAGAAGTTCGAGAAGAGTTAGAAACTTCCACAGATAATAATTTATTAATCGGAACAGATCCGACTGAAGCAGTAGAAACTGCATTACAAGATATTCTTATTAGGTCTGCAAATGATTTACCTATTTGGGAAGATTGGCAAACTTTTTGGCAAAGATGTCAAGAGCTAATAGTAGTAATTTCTCATATTTATAATCCTGAGATTAAATATCCACTTTTAAATATTTATATTCCCCAAGTTTACGGTTTAATTCGGGGTACAGTAGATGATATGGATCAATGGATGCAAAAATTATCTCCTGTTCTTAATCAAGTTACAGTTGGACAAGCTTATCAAACTTATGAAGTTTATCGTAAATTAGAACCATCTGCCCGTAAATTGTGGAAAGTTTGGAATTGGGCGCAATGGGTATTAAATCCTATTACTGCGGTGGCTAAAAAAGCTAGTGAAGGAGTGGGAAATCGGGCTTCTCAAGAATTATTAATAAACTTGAGTCAACTATTACGAGAAGCCGCTTTACGGAACTTATGCAAACAAGCGATCACTCTCTATGCAGACACTAAAATTGAATTACCTATCCCCACCCTACCCCAAGTTAAAACCCAAACCCTGCGGGACATTCTCAGCCAATCTGAACCCCTAGAAACAGTTGCCCAAAAACCTATAAATATTCTCATTATTGGCCGCACAGGTGCAGGTAAAAGTAGTTTAATTAATACTCTTTTTCAAGATGAATTAGCTACGGTTGATGTTTTACCGAGTACAGATACAATTCAAAATTATCATTGGGAAACGGAAAATGGGGAAGTTATTAACCTTTGGGATACTCCCGGTTATGAACAGGTAAAACGGGAAGATTTGCGGGATTTAGTCATTGATTATGCTAGTAATGCCGATTTACTATTATTAGTTACTCCAGCACTAGATCCAGCTTTACAAATGGATGTAGATTTTCTCGAAGATGTAAAATTAGAAGTAGAAGATTTACCCATTATTGCGATTGTAACTCAAGTAGATCGTTTACGTCCTATTCGTGAATGGCAACCTCCTTATAATTGGGAAAAGGGAGAAAAACCCAAAGAAATTTCTATTCGAGAAGCCACAAAATATCGTCAACAACTATTAGGAAATTTTGCTAATTTAGTTTTACCTATTGTTACAAATGATCCGCAAAATAATCGTAATAATTGGAATATAGAAGCCTTATCTTCAGGATTATTAGCAGCAATAGAGCCAGCCAAACAATTACGACTAACTCGCTTTTTACGTAATTTAGAAACTCGCACTACAGCAGCAGCTAGAATTATTGATCATTATACATTTCAAATGACAACTACTCAAGGAATTACCGCAATATTAAAAAGTCCCGTTTTGCAATTTATTTCCACATTATCAACAGGTTCTCCTACCCTGGCTTATTTACTAGCAGAACAAATTCCCATTGAAAAATTACCCATAGTAATTGGGAAATTACAAATGGCTTATGAACTTTTTCCGTTATTAAATATAGACAATTCTAAAACCCGCAACTTTGATTTATTATCTCTGTGGCCATTATTGTTAGAAAATTCATCTACACCAGATCGTAATGCTTGGGCATTTGGTCATGCTTTAATAGAATATTGGACCCAAGATTTAACAATTGAACAATTACGAACCAGATTTAATTATTATCTTCAGCAATAAAAAATTAGAGATTATTTATGTAAATATTATACCTGTTTTATTCGCATTTTCTGGTGTAAAAGTGGCATAGTAAAGAGACCCCAAGCCAAACCCGTAACTAAACCAAAAGGAGTAGCAAGATAATTATTAAAATCCCAAAAGCCGAAAACCTCCGCTGCTAATTCTAATGGATAAGCCATCATTAAGATACTAGTAAAAGCAGCACCATACCAACCATATTTACTCAACCAAAAAACACCTTTTCCATTAGTTAAACCATACAAAATCCGAGTAACTAACAAACCTGTAATAGTCCCATAACAACGCATACACACTGCCATAATAAAAGGTGAAGATAATTCCAAACCCATAGTAGGTTGAGGACAGACATGATTACCCATAAAGTAAATAATATCCGCAATAATCGGCAACACAAACACACCAGAACCAGCCAAAAAAGGTGCAAGAATGGGACCAAAAACCATCCCAACCAAGAGGAAATCAGCAAAAAAACTTACCCAATTAATTGGTTTAAACCGTAAATTCCCTAATAAAACAGACCGTTGCATTTTTCTCCGTGTCCTCCGTGCCTCTGTGGTTCGTTTATTTAAATCCAGCGTTTTCCGCACTCATGAAACTCTTGTGGTGCGGGATCTTACCCGCTAGATATGTACTTACATGAGGAAGTGCCGTAAAACCAGTCTAGTGTTATTGTACCTTTTCTTTCTTCCTTTATGTTCTATTATGAATGGCAATTCCTATCTTAACCAGGTGATAGAACTATCAGAATTAATTGCTTGACAAGAACTCAAGAATGTGTTGATAATAGATATTTGTGGAAACTTTACCCTTTAATATAATCTCTTGGCTAACGTCATTGTCATAGGTGCCCAGTGGGGCGATGAAGGAAAAGGTAAAATAACTGACTTACTCAGCCGCTCTGCAGATGTGGTGGTACGTTACCAAGGGGGAGTTAACGCTGGGCATACAATCGTAGTCCAAGGTCAGACGTTTAAGCTGCATTTAATTCCCTCTGGTATTTTGTATCCAAATACCGAGTGTATCATCGGCTGTGGAACAGTCATAGATCCACAGGTTTTGATCAAAGAACTCGACCAACTAGAACAATTAAATATTTCCACGGCCAATCTGTTGATATCTCAGACGGCTCATGTCACCATGCCCTATCATCGCATGATTGATAAGGCATCAGAGGAAGTACGGGGAAATCATAAAATCGGTACAACGGGTAGAGGTATTGGTCCTACCTACGCGGATAAATCGGAACGTACAGGCATCAGGATGTTAGACTTGATGGACACTGATGGACTCCGTGAACAGTTAAAGTGGACGATAAACTATAAAAACACCATTTTAGAAAAGCTGTATAATCTACCGCCCCTAAATCCGCAAGAAGTGATTGAGGAGTATTTAGGTTATGCAGAACGTTTGCGTCCTTTTGTCGTTGATACATCGTTGAAAATTTACGATGCAGTTTTACGACGACGAAATATTTTGTTTGAGGGAGCGCAAGGGACACTGCTTGACCTGGATCATGGAACTTATCCCTATGTCACATCCTCTAACCCAGTGGCTGGTGGGGCTTGCGTTGGCAGCGGACTCGGACCAACAATGATAGATCGGGTAATTGGCGTGTCCAAAGCCTACACTACTAGAGTCGGAGAAGGTCCATTTCCCACGGAACTAAACGGCGGAATTGGGGATTTATTAGGCGATCGCGGTGCGGAATTTGGCACAACTACAGGTCGTAAACGTCGTTGTGGTTGGTTTGATGCGGTAATTGGTCGTTATGCAGTCCGTATTAATGGCATGGATTGTATGGCAATTACCAAACTAGATGTTCTCGATGAATTAGAGGAAATCAATGTTTGTGTAGCTTATGACATGGATGGTGAACGTTGCGAACACTTCCCCACTAACGCCCGTCAATTTGCCCGTTGTCGTCCCATCTATAAAACTGTACCTGGATGGCAAGTGCCAACAACTCACTGTCGTACCCTGCAAGATCTACCGCAGCCAGCACTAGACTATATCAAATTCTTAGCAGAATTGATGCAAGTGCCGATCGCAATTGTTTCACTGGGAGCAAGTCGTGATCAAACTATCATTGTCGAAGATCCTATTCACGGACCAAAACGCGCACTGTTACACCCTAATGGGACAGCGAGTTAGTCAATGATAATTACTGAATGATAATTAACAAGTAACAAGTAACAACCAAAAATTATATGGCGATCGCACTCGAATCTAAACCCCGTCCCGAAGGTAGTAAACCTAAGGCTTTACGCCGTTCTGGCCTCATTCCCGCTAACTTGTATGGTCACAAAGGAATTGAATCAATTTCCCTAGTTCTTGACGCTAAAGTTGTAGAACGCTTGCTCAAACAAGTTACTGCTAATAAAACTCAGATAGAACTGAGCATTCCCGAATTAGAGTGGACTGGTACAACCGTAATCAGCGAAATTCAGATTCACCCTGCCAAAGGTACACCTTATCACCTAAGTTTTTTTGCCGGAGCTAAAGGCTAAAATTCAGGTAATAATAGGTAATAATCACGAAGAGAACCAGGGTTAACCCTGGTTTTTTTGTAAAAGGTAAGACTATCAAAATACCTCTGACCATGAACCAAAAACAATTGATCACGAATCACTGACAATTGATCACGAACCAAAAATAATTGACTATAAACCACTGACAACTGACCACGAACCACTGACAACTGACCACGAACCAAAAATAATTGACCACAAACTACTAACAATTGACCAATGACAGAAACAAATCTTCCGACCTTAATTTCACAAATGTTACAGCCAGGATTTTATCCTCACCCTGTCATAGAACCAATCGAACTAATACAAACTCATATTTCCTATGTTCTTTTAACAGGGGATTATGCTTACAAACTAAAAAAACCAGCCAACTTTGGTTTTTTAGACTTTTCCACTTTAGAAAAAAGAAAACATTTTTGTGAGGAAGAGTTACGATTAAATCAACGGGGTGCAGGTGAATTGTACCTGGAAGTTATACCTTTAACCTTAGTAGGTGAACAATACCATTTAGGTGGTACAGAAGAAGCTGTAGAATATACAGTAAAAATGCGTCAATTTCCCCAAGAATGCCTATTTAGTGAACTTTTTGGCAATGGGAATTTACAAGAAAATCAATTAGAAGAATTAGGAAGAGTTGTAGCTCAATATCATGCTCAAGCTGAGACAAATGATTATATTCGCAGTTTTGGGGAAGTTTCCCAAGTGCGGTTAGCAATTGATGAGAATTATCAGCAAGCTGAAAAATATATTGGTGGACCCCAAACACAAACGCAATTTGAGGAGACAAAACAATATACAGATAACTTTTTTGTTGAACATTCAGAATTATTTAAAAACCGAATTGAGAATAACTATATTTGCGAATGTCATGGTGATTTACACCTCAGAAATATTGCTTTTTGGCATGAGAAAATTATGTTGTTTGATTGCATAGAATTTAATGAGCCTTTTCGTTTTGCTGATGTTATGTATGATGTAGCTTTTACCGTCATGGATATTGAAGCTAGAGGACGGAAAGATTTAGGAAATGCTTTTTTAAACGCTTATGTAGAAGAAACTGGAGATTGGGAAGGATTACAGGTATTACCTTTGTATTTAAGTCGTCAGGCTTATGTGCGAGCTAAAGTAAATTCATTTTTGTTAGATGATCCTAATGTATCCGATGTTGTGAAAGAGGAAGCATCAAAAACCGCATCTGCATATTATCATCAAGCATGGGAATATACTAAACCCCAACAGGGAAAACTGATTTTGATGTCGGGATTATCTGGTGTAGGGAAAAGTACCACAGCTAAGTATTTAGCCCGAAAACTGAATGCAGTTCATCTCCGTTCTGATGCTGTGCGTAAGCATTTAGCGGGCATTCCCCTACTAGCTAGAGGTGGTGATGAAATTTATACCGCAGGAATGACACAAAAAACCTATAGTCGATTATTGGCACTAGGAATTATACTGGCTAATCAAGGTTGGTCTGTAATTTTAGATGCTAAATATGATCGTCAGGATTTACGGGAAGCGGCTATTTCTCAAGCTAAACAGCATCAATTACCTGTACATATTATCAATTGCATCGCACCCTTAGAAGTGATCCAAGAACGACTACTTAACCGCACTGGTGATATTGCTGATGCTACTGCTGATTTATTAACATCGCAAATTAACCAATCTGAACCATTTACAAATCAAGAACAACCTTATATAACGGTTGTGGACACGACTCAAACGCTAGACACGCAATTATCAAAATTGATTTAATTTTTGTCTGGATGAAAATGGCGGTTAGAAACGGCGTTTACATGAGCAGAACCCACTTCGGTGGGTTTGAAATCTTTTATTTTTTCTCCCGTTCTCATTGAGTTCTAAAGATTTGGCCTTCAATACAATAATAAGTACCTATACAAAATTAATTTCCCATGTTAAAGTTCTGTATCCTTGGCTGGATAAGGAACACAGCCAAATAAATTTTACATTTTATTTGGCATGACTACTTAATAGAGGTAGAGCCTCTGTATTAGTAACTAAATTATTAAGCCACAAGTTAAAAAATTGCAAAAATACCTGCTAATCTTTATTTAGCAAGGATTTAATACCAAGGAGTTTTTATGATGTGGTGTGGTTTTGATAAATCCAGAGTAACTATAGCTTTAGCCTGTATGGTCGCAGCTAGTGTTGCAGCTTCGGATGTAGCTTTTGCAGCCCGTCAACGCAATTATAAACCAGATGAATTCCGATCTGTACTACGGGGATTGGGTTATAATGTTAAAGTTACAAAAGATCCTTTAACTGATGAGGAAACTAAAAAGGCCATCACTCAATTTCAAACAGGCTACAAGTTGAAGGTGGACGGGAAAGCAGGTCCCCAAACTCAAGATCAAGCTGCTATGATCGTCGAAATTCTACAAAGTAATTTGAATACTGTACTCAAACCAAAAACTCTACTTCCCCGTGATCAATTTTACAGTCCTCAGTTAGAAGAGTTAGTAAAGGAGTACCAGAAGCAACATCAACTTTCAGAAACTGGGATTGCTGATTTACAACTTCGTCAGAAACTCAATGCCGAAGTTCAAGCTATTATTAATGAACGGGTAACTAAACCAACAGCCAAACCAACAACTAAACCAACAGCTACACCAACAACTAAACCAACAGCTACACCAACAGCTACACCAACAACTAAACCAACAACTAAACCAACAACTAAACCAACAACTAAACCAACAGCTACACCAACAGCTACACCAACAGCTACACCAACAGCTACACCTGAAAAAATAAATTAACAATCCCATTCTTAAGGTGTGGGTTAATTGAAAAATTAATCAATAGAAACCAATTAATTCTTCAATTTTAAAGCTTCCGTTGCTGATATTCCCTCACCTTGAGTACCGAAATACCACAAAGCTGCACTAGCTTCCGCACGAGTTACGGGTTTTTTCGGTTGAAATAGTGTTGTATAACCAAAAACTCGACGAATATTTGATTGTTCGCCGTTTTGGAAATCAGCCAAAATTGCTTTTAATGCTTGGGGTTGAATATTGCCTGTATCTTGAAAACCCCAAGTTTGTTTAACGGCTTCTAAATTAGCTGAGGGTAAGGATTGACGAGTATCTAAAGGAACTTTCCACAGGATTAATTGTTCTCGTGTAAGGGGAGCATCAGGACGAAATAAAACCGCTGTAGCATCTCCAGATAAGGAGCTAGGAATTAAACCTGCTTCTGCTAAACTTTGAATAACTAGAAAATCAGGATCTTTAGTGAGGATATCCCTAAAAGCTGGTTGAGTGTTGGGGAATGCTAACCGGATTTTTTTAGCTGGAATGTTAGCATACATAGCATTATTAGCTGCAACTAGCCAACGAGCATATTCTCGACGGGTAATAATTTTGTCGGGAAGAAATTCCTTAGTTCCTTTGGGTTGGATAGATAAAACACCTAATGTAGCTAAATCTTGAATGTGCGATCGCCATTCTGGTGGTGCTTTTTGAATATCCGTAAATTCTTGAGTTGTGAAGGTTTCAGGTTGGTTGGTTGGCTGGATAGTTGGCGGAGTTACTATGTTAGGATTATTACCATTAGGTAACACTGGATCGGTCAATTGGGAATTATCTAATGGTTTAATCGCTTGAGTTGATGTGTCCTGAGAATTAGACGAATATTCAATTAATAATTTAGTAGCTGTTTGGGGTTGATTGGGTGCGGCTTGAGTAACGGTCTGTGGCTGAATTGTGAGGTTAATGAGTAAACCATTGCGTCGCGCGGAAAAAGCGCCCTCCACATCATCTGGAGGCTGTTGGATAATCTGCCAGTTTTTAGCTGGTAATTGCTGACGGTAAAAGCTGGTAATTAAATTACTAGGATCTGCACTTTGCCAACGAATTGATATTTTATTTTGGGAATTAGCTGGTGTAACTTCCTCTAGTTTGGCATTAGGATAAATGGGTATATCCGGGGGAAAATCAGTCGGTAATTTGATTGTTGATGTATTTGGGTTTGGTGTTACTTCCTGAATCTGAGGTGTACCAAAGGGAACAGGATTATTTTGCAGCCGAGGGTCAGCAGCTAAGGACTGTTCTAGGTTTTTAGCAGATCGACTGTTGGTACAGGCTGTTAAGGAAGATAGTAAAACAGCTAAACTCAGAAATACAGCAGAATATTTACGGGAAAACACAAAGAAATCACAAATTGATTTTCACCTCCTACACTAACATTTTTAGGAGAGGTAACAGAAAAATCATGTATGATGTAGTTATTAAATAATTCAATAGCTGTAATTCCTGAGCTAGAAGCCTAGAGGTGTAGAAATAAGGACGGCGGAATTCCCAGAAAATTCGTCTGATCTCAAAAACCTAGATCGGATTGGATTGGGAAAAATCTAAAATAGATATTAAATTGGAAAAATAACATTTATTAACCAAGGTCAGCCCATTTTACCGTCTGTAAAGCGTTCCCAGGTTGTTACCAGTGCTGAAACAAGATGTCATGCAAGCTTCCCAGGATCAGCCTATTTATTCTGAGGCTCCACTCCAATTATTGCTGTTTGTTGATGGACGGCCTCAGTCCCGTCAACAAGTTCAGCAAATTCGTGCTTATTTGAAAGAATTAGAGGATGGGTATAGTTTTGAACTACAAATTATTGATGTTGGCGAACAACCCTATTTAGCCGAACATTTTAAGTTAGTAGCAACCCCCGCTCTAGTTAAGATTCATCCAGAACCCCAACAGACTATTGCTGGTACTAATATTATTCCACAATTAAAAACCTGGTGGCCACGCTGGCAAGGTGCTGTTGACACTTTTTTGAAGTTGCAGGAAGATTTAGAAGAATGTCTGGATGAAGAGAGCCAAGTAATATTACCTAAGTCTACTATTCATTCGGTTGCGAATTCGGCGGAGGCGATTCAACTTTCGGATGAAATTTTTCGTCTCAAGCAGGAAAATGATAAACTGCAAGAACAACTACAGTTTAAAGACCGGGTAATTGCGGTTCTGGCTCATGATCTTCGCAATCCTCTGACGGCTGCAGCGATCGCTATTGAAACTCTTCAATCTAATTATAATCCAGATACGGGGGAATTTCAACGCCTAAAACCGGGTCTGGCTATACATTTATTGAAACAAGCTCGCACCCAAACTAGAATTATTGATCGGATGATTGCTGATTTGTTACAATTGGGGCGGGGTGAGGATACGGAATTACCTATTATCCCACAAAGGTTACAATTAGGAGAACTGTGTTTACAAGTTTTGGCGGAATTGAGCGATCGCTATACTGCTAAATCCCAAACGGTGAAAGTAGATATTCCCCAAGATTTACCCTATGTGTATGCTGATCCTGAACGAGTTCGCCAAGTTCTGGTTAATCTGTTGGACAATGCCATTAAATATACACCTGCTGGTGGTATAATTACTGTGGCAGGACTACATCGCACTAGCCAAAAAGTTCAATTTACGGTTGGTGATACGGGTCCTGGTATTCCCGAAGAAGACCGCGATCGTATTTTTGAGAATCTTGTTCGTCTCCAACGGGATCAAGGTATAGATGGATACGGAATTGGCCTTTGTTTATGTCAACGCATTATCCGCGCCCATTACGGTCAAATTTGGGTAGACTCATCTTCCCACGGTGGTGCATGGTTTCATTTTACATTACCAGTGTATCCATCTTAGTCAGTTGTCAGTTGTCAGTTGTCAGTTGTTAGTTGTCAGTTGTCAGTTGTCAGTTGTCAGTTGTTAGTTGTCAGTTGTCAGTTGTTAGTTGTCAGTTGTTAGTGGTAAACCAATTATCAATTACTTATTACAATTACCAAAAATGCCAAATCAATTAATGTATCAGCAGGACGATTTTGTTGTTTTAGAAACAAATCAGCCAGAACAATTTCTCACTGCGGCTGAGTTATTAATCAAACTGGAAACAACCTTATCACAAATTTTACGGGAGGATTTACCACTGGATGTACAAAAATTTCAGTCCGTCAGCGAACAAGCACAATATTTGCTAGATACAAGTTGTAATTTAGATGTGGGGACTGGAGAATATTTACACTGGTATGCGGTCAGGTTGGAAAAATAAAATTATTTTGGTTTATGTTTGTTCAGACTCAAAGGTTACGCGCTCAGACTGATATGCAGGTGGCTCAACATGAATTAAGATTCTAACTGGACTGAAACGTTGTTCTAGTTGTCTTTCTACTTCTTCTGTAATGTTATGAGCCGTTTCTACATCGCGTGCATCTACAATTAAGTGCATTTCTATAAACACTTGACGACCGATGACACCACGGGAAGCAATATCATGACAGTTAAGGACACCGGGTACTGATACTGTAATTGTATGAATAGTTTCTGGAGCGATCGCCATTTGGTCTACCAGCCAAGGTAAATTTTCTGTTAACACTGACCAACCACTCCAAAATACCAGTAAAGCCACTGGGAAAGCCAGTAGCACATCCAACAATTGATAACCCAACCAAACCCCAATTAAACCACCAATAACCGAGATTGTCACCCAAACATCACTCATAGTATGGGTAGCATCAGCGACTAAAATGGAACTACCTACTCTTCTCCCCACATTACGTTCATAAAAGGCTACAAAAATATTTACTCCTAACACAATCAGTAATAACCACAGTTCTGGAGGTGATACTCTCACAGGTTCACCACCTTTAATAATTCTTTCTACTGCACCTTGGACAATTTCAAAACAGGCTATACCTAAAAATGCAGCAATACCTAAAGCTCCCACCGCTTCAAATTTATTATGTCCATAAGGATGCTCTCGGTCTGGTAATGGTGAAGAAAACTTAATAGCAACTAATCCTAAGACATTATTAGCACTATCGGTTACACTATGCAAGGCATCGGCCATTAAACTTAAAGAACCTGTCCAATAACCTACAAGGGCTTTTAAACCCATGACGAATACATTCAGCAGGAGAGTAATAATTAAAACTTTTCTAACTTCAGTGCGGTTATCGTAAGTCATATATTTATAATTGTCATTTGCGGAAAAAAGAATGAAGAATTTGTTTTCTTTAACTCTTACTGTACAACAATAAGTATTTATTTCTAGGAATAAATATATAAGAAATAGATCAAAAATTGCTAATTAAGAATTAATCTCTTTATTGTAGAAACAGATATTCAACTTCTGTCAAAAGTCGGGTATTTGGGATCATCTTCAGGTAATATGGATAATTACGAATTATTTTTAATAAGTAGCTTATGTCTTCTGTACCTCTAACACTAAATCTAGTAGAAGGTTCTGTTTCCTTCAGTTTTTCACACCAAGCAGCGCAAGAATTAAAAGCAGAAATCAATGAATTAATGAAAAGCCTCAAAGCTGTTGCGGCTAAAACGCCCAGTACAGGTAAAGTTAGTCCTCAACCTTCCTTAGAGTATCGTTATACTGGGGATGTATTTGTAGAGATATTTTGTAATCCTAATATCTGGCCTACCCCCTTTGCGGCTAAAGTTTTGTTAACAATTCGCAATTTAGGTATTAGGTTGACAACAGAAGCGGAACTTACCCGCGTTATTGAGGATCTTAATCAGTATTTAGAGCAGTTTTAAATTAGGTAGTAGGGAAGAAGGGGAATTTTTGCCAATAAACATCTGGTGAAAATTAAATGTGCGTATATCTCACCCCATACTCTGTATGGGAATGAGATAACCAGATAAATCAGCAACCTTGACTAAACTTGTCACCAAATTCCAGTGAAGGTATTGTTACTAACCTATTTTTTGTTTGGACTTGCTTTATTAAATATTTTATGTATATACTACGTAATAGGATTTTAAACTAGATAAAACCCAAAGTAACCAACTATGGATTTGGCAATATGAGCAACTCAGTATACAAAGTATTTGAAGAAATTGAGTTTAAAGCCAAGCTACTGGCTCAATATTGGGATAACTTTCAGACGGAAATATCCCAGCACTTACCAGAGAGTTATCAGCCGGAAATACAAGAACTATCCAACAACTTAGAAAAAGCCTTAAATCAACTCATTTACGAATTACAAAATCCTACTCTTACCCTAGCCACCACAGGGACTACAAGTAGTGGTAAAAGCACCTTAGTTAATTTATTATGTGGTGCTGAAATTGTCCCCGTTGCAGTGAGTGAAATGAGCGCTGGAGCAGTGACAATTGAGTATAGTAGAGAAAAATCTCTGATCATTAAGGAAACACCGGGGGCGTTATGGGAATGTGGAGAATGGAGAGGAATTAGTGACGATAAAATTTATCAACGTCTTTATCAAGCAATGATAAGTTACATCGAAAATAGAGAAACACAACCAAATTTAGCCTGTCCACAATCTACAATTACTTACCCTTTTCGACTGTTAAAAGAATCTCAATTACAATTACCAAAAGGAACAAGAGTTAGAATACTTGATTTACCTGGTTTAGCTTATGTGGGTGATCAAGGTAACGCTAATGTTATTAAACAATGTCGAGAGGCTTTATGTATAGTTACTTATAACAGTGCGGAAACAGATTCTCAGAAAGTAAAAAGCTTATTACAAGAAGTAGTACAGCAGGTAAAAGATTTAGGAGGTTCTCCTGCGCGGATGCTTTTTGCTCTAAATCGGATTGATGTTTTTAGAGCAGATAGAAGCTGGCCAGAATCAGAAAATCGCTGGGTAGAAAATACTATCCGTAGTATTAAAAACGAATTAACTGAACGATTAAAGGAATATACAGAAGAAATTGAAAATTTAGAAGTAGTAAAACTGAGTACATGGCCAGCTTTGTTATCACTGCAAATCCAAAATCAAGATGATATTTACAGTGCAGAGGCTTGTAAAAAAGCACGAAATCATTTTTATGGATTAATTGAAGATATCTTAGAAGACTTACCAGGTAACACACAAAAATGGAATAGACACGATAAAAACAGAGTTGCTGAAGCATTATGGCAAAAATCTTATGGAGAAGAATTTCAGCAAAATTTAAGGGAACATATTAATAAACATTTTCCACAGTTAGTAATTCCACAAATGATAGATCGTTTTAAAATTTCTGCTGGAAATGCAATAGCAGAGTGGGCTGTACAAACAACAACAGCCATTCTTAATAGTTCAGAAGAACGTTATCAAGAGGAATGTGAAAACATATCACACATTAGGTCATCACTTGAGACATTTCTTCAAATCAGTAATACAAACTTGAGACAGCCATTTGAAGAAATAAATATAAAATTTAACCAAGTTAGAGAAAAAAAGTCAGAAGATGATCTAATACTTTATCTGCAACACAAGATTGAAGGACTACGGGGACAAAAACCTTACAATGAAATATTTGAAAAATTATACCCTCTTTATGCCTGGGGTGACGAATTAGGTAGAGGAATATATGAAGTATTAGAAGTAGTTCAAAAGTCTTTAGAAACTGGTGCAGTAGACTTAGATACCCCTTGTTTGAAAAGAGCAGATTCAAAAAATGTAAATTTGTTAAGAAGTAACTTGAAACAACTAATTGATTTAGGTTATACAGCTTCTGTTGCTAAAAATGGTAAAAAAATAGAAGCAAGAACAGAAGCACAAAAAAAAGAACTTAAAGACATAAATTCAAGGTTAAACGATTTAGCTAATATTTTAAGCCTTTTATTAGTAAATGTATTAGAGCAAATTTATCACCAAGAATTTGATAGAACCTACAAGGCATTGATAGAACTTTTCGAGTTTCATTTATCCTATCTTGAAAAAGGGGCAAATGATATAGCAAAGGATATGGCAATCACATTTTCTAAATCTACAATAATTAAATTAGAAAAACAGCCTAAAATTGAGTTTACATTTCAAGCTGGATTTCCAATTACACCAGGAACTTGGCAAGAAGAAGAAAAAACTACCATTACCATAGAAGAAGCACATCAGAGAAATACTCAGGGAAAGTCAGGTTTCGACTGGCTGGCTGGTACTTTCAAAGGATTTACAGATGACTTTTTAGTTAAGGGTGTAATACTACAACAAAAGTATATTGATTATAAACAACTTTCTAGCGATAATGCTGACATCCCTCGTGTATCACATTTATGTCTTGGCTTATTAAATCAGGCTAAAAGCGTAGATGGAGCAGAGGGAGAAATTGCCAATAAAATCGCCCCCTGGTTTCTCGAACAAATTGATTTGCTAAGGGAAAATGTAGATAAAACTCAGAATGATATTATTGAACGTTATCAAGCCAGACTTGATAAAGCTAAACAAGAAATCAGCTTAGATTATGAAAAGCAAATAACCGTTTGGCTACCTATGCAACAAAAAGCTCGAAATCTAGCCAAAGAGTTTAATAGTTTGGAAATATCATTAAAACAGGAGTCTTAAATTCAAATGTCAACCGATAATCTTAATGATCTATATGCAAGCCTTTTTGAAAAATTGAAAAACGATCCCGATGTTCAAGACTTTGAAATCGGTATTTTATACAAGACAATTCAAATCGTACTTGGGGAAAAACAACCACCAGAAAAAATACAGAAGATATTTAATAATTACAGAATAAAACCTGACAATTTACTCAATGATGATGTTGAAATTAGCCTGAAAATAATCTTCGATTCACATCTGATATTGTGGCAATCAATAATTCCTTTCTATGAAAATGTCAAAGACAAAATTAATAGTTTACAATCTTTTGTGATTCATTTTTTGACACCAATAGCAGAACAAATACCAATACCGAATATAAACATTAAGGAGAAAAAAATGGAGTTAATTTTTGCAGCAGCCATAATATTGCTACTTTTTTGGAAAGTATATTCAAATCCAAAAGCAAAGCAGATTACTCTTGTTGAAGAACCAACACAGAAATCTACTTTACCATCTTCAAGTTGTGAAACTGCTGAATTATGTCTTGTAGTTCTAGCATCTATAGCTAATGGTATAAAGGATGTATTAAGTCGAGATGAGCTAATTACCCTTATTTCTAATGCGTCGTATTTTCTCTGTACTGATTTTGATACGGCTAATCGAAATCAGGAAAAGTTAAATATGGCAGAAGATGAAGAGATTCTAGCTAATAGCAACCGAAAAGTTTATATCAGAATCAAGATTGATAATGGCGGCAATATGATCGGTCAAAAATTGCCTTACTCTTTAAAAACAAATCTCCCAGAAAATGTACAAGGTACTGTTGAAAAAAAAGCTTGTCTTAGGGATTTTTCTGGTTTAGAAAAATTTAACCGCATTTAAGGAGTATCTACAAAATGGATTGGAAAACAGCATCTTCCTACTATGAAACCCGTCTAACCGACGCTTTAAACATCCAAAGACACGCGGTTAATTTAGCCAACTTACCTCAAGCAGAAGTTCCCGAAAAATTAAAACAAATCCTATTACAAGAAGCACAACCCGCACGTCGTCAACTAGAAAGACTCAAAAAACGTGAATTTCGGATTGCAGTTGTCGGGTTAGAAAAAGCCGGAAAAAGTACCTTTGTTAATGCTTGGTTAGAATGTGATTTACTACCAGCAAAAGGAGCAAGATGTACATTTACCACCACACAAATTTATTCAGTTGAACATGAATCAGAACAAAGATTAGAAATAAAAGTGAAAACCGAAGAACAGTTTATCAACTTATCAAACGAATTGAGAACATCCAATGAAAAGAACGCAAAACAAGACTTGAGGACGATAGAAGAAAATGATGTAACTTTACAACAAGTTATAATAGAAGGAAATCGAACATTTCCATTTACTAGATTAGAAGATATTCGAGAACCTTTAAAAAAATATGTAGCAGATGAAAAATATGCTCATGCTGTATTAGAAGCGAGACTTTATACTAACAAACTTGCACAAGCTGAAGGAATTGTATTTTATGATGTTCCTGGTTTAGATTCAGGTTTAGCAAAGCACGTTGACGAAGCTCAAGAAATGTTATCAGATTGTGATGCTGTGATATTAGTACAGCGTTTTACCAGTCTGCGAGAAAAGGAATTAGAAATCATCAAATTTACAGAACAGGGAGATAAAAACGTCACTGTTGCTGATAAATTATTTGTATTTTTAAGTCGCATTGATTCATTAGGTAGTGCAGAAGCAATGAAAACCCACATTCAAGAAGCTGCTCAAGATTGGTTAAAACGGGCAAATTTACCAAATCATAGAATAATTTCTGGTTCTGCTGGTGCATATTTGCTATTAAATAATATAGCAGGAGAACAAACTAAATTAGAAATAGGAGATACTCATATTATTCAATCTCATTTACAGAGATTAACAGGTATTGATGATGTGGAAATTCTCAAAACCGAAGCTACTGGTATTCCTGTAATTAAAGAGAAAATCTTTGATTATATTAATACCGAAAGAGTCGCTATTTTAAGGAAACGGTGTGAAGCTTCTCTAAATACAATTATTAGCACATCTGAAGAAATTTATCGTTTAGTTAGTAAAAATCATCCAGAAAATCCTGAACAGGCCAAGCTATTTGCGGAAAACAATCAACGGGTTTTATTTGCAGAATGGTGGAATCAAAAATGGTTAATCATTAAAGCTGATTTACAAAAATACTATGATGCTTATATTATCAATAAAGCTTTAGACAATTTAACCGCTAATTCCTTAACTCAAATAGAGAAATTTCGAGAAGGATATCTAGAAATCGTTGATCAAGAAATGCAGAAACTCCGAGAGGAAACTTTTAAAAAGAAAGATACTATCTTTTTGGCTAATTCCAATCCTGAATTTGATAGAATGAAAGCTAATTTTGCTTGGAGAGAGGATTTGTATAATGATATAAGTAGACTTTTATCTAATATTGCTAGACAATTGGCTTTAGAATTACAAAATGAATCTTTAAACTTAGTTGCATATATGACAAGTTTATTATGGGGAAGTGATCAAGTAAAAGCTAGGTTAATTGAAAATTCAGAAGATTATTTTTTAGCTAAATTAGAAAATAGTCTCAGTGTCTTATTTTTGCGGTTTGCGCGACCTGTCGCAGAAGCATTAATTAGAGGTCCTGTTAATAGTGACACTCGCAATAAAATCATCAAAAGTTTGGGGGTAGATATTGAAATTGTTGACAATTATTATAGTGGTAAAGAACCTGCATATAGTCTTTTGAAAAGATATGTTAAATATGGTGCTGATTTACTTTTTAACTTAGAAGTTCGTCAACAAGTATTAGGAATTACGGGAATAGTAACAGGAATAGCAACAGCAGCTATTAATAATGAAATACCACAACAAGCGGTAATTTTTGAAGTGGAAAATGATATTAATGCTTTTGAGGAATATTTAAAGTTTGCAATTTTTAACGCTGCTAGTTTTGAATCCTATTGTATTCAAGAACTCAAGGGTTTAGTTGATAGTTTTCGAGAAAAAGAAGGAACTTGGACAGGGGTAGCTTTGAATGAATGGTTACAAGGAAATCCACTCTTATTAGCGGAAATACCCAATAATTTAAAATCGCAAGAATCTAATTTAGAAGTTAGTGAAAGATTACGACAATTATCTATTGCTTTAAAAAGTAATATTCTAGAAAATAGGGAGAAAAATATCTAAAAGCATTGTGTCATTAATAGGACTTACGTATGAATCACGGAATAACGAACCACTCCAGACACAGAAAACACAGATAAATGAGAGTTTGAGGGATATTTTACATAAGTCCTGATTAATTTCAGGATTTTTTAGTTTAATTTTTGTTAAGTAATCAGAAAATTGTATCCAGACCATTTATAGTTGTAAGTATGAAACAAACAGTAAACACATAGACATCTTTTCTAGCAATTTGATAAATCTAGCACTTGCACGCAGTATAAATCTCTCGTCAATGCAACTTACTTTCAATAATCTTAATCAAATTTGGTCTTATGTATTCACCGAAACCCTCAAACGCTTGGGTTTAAATTGTGCTGTCATTTGTCCTGGTTCTCGTTCTACACCCTTAACTGTGGCTTTTGTCCAACAAATACCCGTTATTGAAGTTATTCCCATTTTAGATGAACGTTCAGCGGCTTTTTTTGCTTTGGGACAAGCAAAAGCAACGGGAAAACCTGTGGTATTAGTTTGTACTTCTGGAACTGCGGGAGCAAATTTTTATCCAGCGGTAATTGAAGCTAGGGAAAGTCGCGTACCTTTATTAATATTAACCACCGACAGACCAGCAGAATTGCGAAATTGTCATTCTGGCCAAACTATTGACCAAGTCAAATTATACGGTAATTATCCCAATTGGCAAACGGAATTAGCTACACCCTCCCTAGATATGGGAATGTTAAGTTATCTCAGACAAACGGTAATTCACGCTTGGGAATGTTGTCAATTTCCCAATTCTGGCGCAGTACATCTAAATATACCCTTTCGTGACCCTCTCGCGCCCATTCCCGATGGTACAGATTTTACTTTAGATGTGGAAGATTTTTTTGGGGGTATAGTTTCCACCCCGTTACCAATTACCAATTACCAATTACCAATTACCAATTACCAAAAAGGCATTATTATTGCTGGTGTAGCTCAAGGACAAAACCCTGATCAGTATTGTAGAGCGATCGCTAATCTTTGTCAAACTCTTCAATGGCCTGTTTTAGCTGAAGGACTTTCTCCTGTCAGAAATTATGCAAATTTAAATCCCTATTTAATTTCTACCTATGATCTTATTCTCAGAAATCAGCAACTTGCCAAAGAATTAACCCCAGAAATAGTAATTCAAATTGGAGAAATGCCCACAAGTAAAGAATTACGTAATTGGTTAATTATTACTAATCCTCAACGTTGGCTTATTGATAAATGTGATCAAAATTTAGATCCAATACATGGAAAAACTACACATTTAAGAATATCAATAACAGAACTTGAAAATTTAAAATTTAAAAATTTAGAAGAAAATAAATATTTACAAAAATGGTGTAAAGTCGAAAAACAAGTTAGAAAAAATATTGATGATTATTTTACAAATCTAAATGAATTAATTGAGAGTAAAGTCCCTTGGTTAATTTCCCAAATTCTGCCACCAGAAACACCAATTTTTATTGCTAATAGTATGCCAGTGCGAGATGTAGAATTTTTCTGGAAACCCAATAATTTAAGAATTAAACCTTATTTTAATCGGGGTGCAAATGGTATTGATGGTACACTTTCTACTGCTTTAGGAATAGCACATCATCAGCAAAGTAGTGTAATGTTAACAGGAGATTTATCTTTATTACATGATACCAATGGATTTTTAATCAGTAATAAATTTAGCGGACATCTGACAATTATCCTTATTAATAATAATGGGGGAGGAATTTTTGAAATGTTACCTATTTCTCAATTTAATCCACCTTTCGAAGAGTTTTTTGCTACTCCCCAAAATATTGATTTTTCCCAATTATGCGCTACTTATAATGTAGAATATCATTTAATTAGTGCTTGGGAAGAATTGCAAAATTATTTAAAGCAATTACCAAAAACAGGAATTAGGGTTTTGGAGGTAAGGACAAATAGAAAAAGAGATGTAATCTGGAGAAAGGAAAATTTAGTAAAGTTTGCTAACTATGATTTTTAAATGTCAAAATTTAACAAGATATTATGGAAGTTAAAATGAATAATCAAACGCAGATAAACGCAGATAAACGCAGCTGCACAAGTGCTAATTTAATAGATTTCGTGATTCTGGGCTGCTTTACATGAAAATTGGTATAAACTAAAAATTCTTGTAGATCAAAATTTGTTAACTAAAATCAAGTTATTATGTCTAAGGTTCTTGTCTCCGATCCAATTGATCAGGTAGGGATTGATATTCTTTCTCAAGTGGCCACGGTTGATGTCAAAACTAGCTTGAAGCCAGAGGAACTCAAAGCTATCATTGGTGAATATGACGCGCTAATGATCCGTTCAGGAACTCGCGTTACTCAGGAAATTATAGAAGCCGGCACAAAATTAAAAATTATTGGCCGTGCCGGTGTGGGGGTGGATAATGTTGATGTTGCCACAGCTACTCGCAAAGGAATAGTTGTTGTTAATTCCCCAGAGGGTAATACTATCGCTGCTGCTGAACACGCTTTAGCCATGATGTTATCCTTATCTCGTCATATTCCCGATGCTAACGCTTCTATAAAACGTGGTGAATGGGATAGGAAAAGTTATGTTGGTTCGGAAGTATACAAAAAAACCCTCGGCGTTATTGGTTTAGGAAAAATTGGTTCTCATGTTGCTAGTGTCGCTAAAGCTATGGGAATGAAACTCCTAGCTTATGACCCATTTATCTCTACAGAAAGGGCTGAACAACTAGGTTGTCAATTGGTGGAGTTAAATTTATTATTCCAGCAAGCTGATTATATCACTTTGCACATTCCCAAAACTGCGGAAACTGCCAATTTAATCAACGCTAAAACTTTGGCCTTAATGAAACCCACTACCAGGATTATTAACTGCGCCCGTGGTGGTATTATTGATGAAGCGGCTTTGGCTGTAGCAATAAGAGATGGTGTAATTGCTGGGGCTGCGTTAGATGTATTTGATTCCGAACCATTGGGCGACTCCGAATTACGATCGCTGGAAAAAGGTATAATTCTCACACCTCACCTCGGTGCTTCTACTGCTGAGGCTCAGGTTAACGTAGCCATAGACGTGGCTGAACAAATTCGAGATGTGTTATTAGGACTACCTGCCCGTTCCGCTGTGAATATTCCTGGACTAGGACCTGATATCCTAGAAGAACTCAAGCCCTACATGGAATTAGCGGAAACCTTGGGGAATTTAGTTGGTCAACTCACCGGCGGTAGAGTCGAAACACTTAATGTTACACTACAAGGAGACCTGGCAACTAATAAAAGTCAACCTTTAGTGATAGCGGCCCTAAAAGGACTACTTTATCAAGCTCTGCGGGAACGAGTGAATTATGTCAACGCCACTATAGAAGCTAAAGAACGCGGTATTCGAGTTATTGAAACACGGGACGCTTCTGCACGGGATTATGCTGGTTCATTACATCTGGAGGCCACAGGGACTTTAGGTACACACTCTGTTACAGGGGCTTTGTTGGGTGACAAGGAAATTCACTTAACAGATGTTGACGGTTTTCCCATTAACGTTCCCCCCAACAAATATATGCTGTTTACCCTTCACCGCGATATGCCCGGTATTATTGGTAAACTTGGTTCTCTACTCGGCAGTTTTAATGTTAATATTGCTAGTATGCAGGTAGGTCGGAAAATCGTTCGTGGTGATGCTGTTATGGCTTTGAGCATTGATGATCCTTTGCCCGATGGAATTTTAACGGAAATTAAAAAAGTAGATGGCATTCGGGACGCTTATACCGTCACACTTTAGTTCTAGGCTATGATTTTTGTGATTGATTTGATGAAAATCGTTAAGTGTCTTTAACTAAAGGTCAATAACTCAGGACTAAAGCCACTGAGCTTGTAGGAGAGTTGAATCATAACACTCTTGTGGTGCGGGCATCTTGCCCGCTAGATATGTACCTCATAACACCGGGAATTGCTGTATCTTGTTAATAATATTGCTTCGGGTAAAACATCTTAACTGTCTTGAGCAAGGAGACTAAACAGGTTTGCTAGTTCCTGGGATTATATCCATTTAAAAACTAGCTTAATTCTCACGGTGGTTAAAATCACTTCTGTTGCTTCTCTTTTAAAGACTAAAACTGCTGATTTTTCCACTTAACGGATATCGTGATCAATGATCTTTGATAATCATAGTTTAATTTAATATTTAATATAAATACAAATTATCCTGATCATAAGAAATCATAATTTGTTTTGAATCTGTTACCAATCTAAAATCTAAAACTATATGACAAACACTTGGTGGGAACTCAATATTTTATCTGAACCAGACTTAGAAGATACTATATTTTGGCGGTTAGAAAAATTTGGCTGTCGTGGTACATCAGTAGAAATCAAGGGTAATGTTTCCTTAGTCAAAGCTTATTTACCGAGCTTTAAAGTAGACTTACTAGATTTATCTGCCTTATCCCTATGGCTACGTCAAGATGCCCTCTGTGTAGGACTCCCCGCACCAACCCTAAATTGGGGTTTAATCAACGAAGAAGACTGGTCTAGTAGCTGGAAACAACACTGGAAACCTGAAGAAATAGGCGATCGCTTTCTGATTAATCCCGCTTGGTTACCTCTACCCCAATCCTCTGATCGGTTAGTAATTCGTCTTGATCCAGGTGTAGCCTTTGGTACGGGTAATCATGCCACTACTCAATTATGTTTAGAATCCCTAGAAATGCGCTTTGGTGAAGTTCCCCAATCTTTCACGGTTACGAAAGAAAAAGGAGAACCGTTAATCATTGCTGATATTGGTTGTGGTTCCGGTATTCTAGGCATTGGAGCTATATTACTAGGTGCTGGTAAAGTCTATGCTGTTGATAACGACCCTTTAGCTGTCAGATCCACTTTTAGTAATCGAAACCTGAATGATATTCGTCCAGATTCTTTAGTTCCTCTTGAAGGTAGTGTAGACATGGTAAAGAAAATAATTAGTCAACCAGTGGATGGTATTGTTTGCAATATTTTAGCTGATGTAATTATTGAACTAATGCCAGAAATGACCGCCATTACTAAATCTAGCAGTTGGGGTATATTTAGTGGTATTTTATTAGAACAATCCAAAGGTGTTATTGATGCTTTAGAACAGAATGGTTGGATTGTTGCTACTCTTTGGAAAAGAAAAGAATGGTGTTGTTTAAATGTCCGTCGTCGTTAATAATTAGTGACCTGAAGTTAAAAGTCAAAAGTAATAGGTCATCAATCTTTTAGCACTTAATAATTGACATTTAGTGTTTGCGTAGCGTCCTGAAGGGATAACTCAGTTGAGTAGGTTGGTTTATGTTAACCTGTACTAGAAGTTCTTTACAATTCCCAATCTCATGGTATTAGATTATCAAAACACATTTAAACCTGAAAAAGTCTATGATGTAATTATAGTTGGGGCTGGCCCTATTGGTTTAGCAACTGCCATTGGTCTATACCAGCGCGGTATCGAAAATATATTAGTTATTGATCAAACTCGTAGCTTTCGTCAAGTTGGGCAAATCATAGACCTTCTTCCTAATGGATTAAAAGCTCTCAAAGGTTTAAGTGTTAATGCTTATACATCAGTAGCACAAACTACGTTATCTAATCAGCAAAATTCCCCTGGAAATCCTTCTGTATGGTCTATCAAAAATTTTCAAGGACAATTAATTTTGTCAATTCCTCTCAGTTTTGATAACTGGTTTCAAGAATATGGTGAAGGACGAGTATCAATAGCTTGGTATGAATTACAAACTATCCTCAGAAACCTTTTACCTCCAGAACGGGTAAAAGCTAATCACCGTTGTATTAATGTCATAGATGAGCCAGAACTCAACTGTATACGGATAGATTGTGTTTCTGATCTCAGTATTGCAGCCAATCCCTACGCTCATTGGACAGAAAATCAAACCACTGATGAAAATTCACAACAAAATCTAGATACTATTTCTCCCACATTAACAACAACATCTTTCCATGCTAAATTAATTATTGGTGCAGACGGAATTAACTCAACTGTTCGGCAAATAATTTACCAAAATACTCCTAATATACCTTTTGCTAAACCTGAATATTCTGGATTTACAGCTATATCTTGTTCTGATATAATTGATATTCCAGAAGCAATACAAACAGAAATAGAATCCAGATTTTTAAAAAATTCATTACTTGTCACCATTAATGATGATCAAATATCTAGAAATTCTAATTATTATAATCATCTCAGGATGATTTTATCATCTAGAAATGGTCAATTTAGATATATTCTGCATTTACCTATACCTCTAGAATCTGTAGAAGGAAAAGCCGGAACTGATTTAATAAATTTAGCTCGACAAGAAATAGAAAAAGCTAACTTTCCTGATGCCCTCCAACAATTAGTAAATCTCTCTCCTCCTGCTAATATGAAGCAGCGTCCTTACTACATTCATCCTGTTATCCATAAATTTAATGACACTACCATTCAACCAACCTGGAATCAACAGCGAGTTGTCTTAATTGGTGATGCTGCTCATGGTATGCCTCCTTTTATGGCTCAAGGAGGAAATCAAGGTTTAGAAGACGCATTAACAATTGTCAAACTCATTGCTAAAATTGCTAAAAATAATGATTGGGATCATCTGCAAGTTATAGCTGAAGCTTTTGCAAACTATGAACGGTTGCGTCGTCCATTTATGGAGTATATTCAATCAGCGACATTGACCGGATTTCCCCATTCATCACCTCAACAATGGCAAGATTATAACCAAAAAGTTTATGGTCGTGATTTTGCCGATTTTTAATTTACATTTATCAAATTATTTCATCCATGAATAACTCAGTCCCAGAATATAATCCCAATAGCATAGCCGAAAAAAATGGCAACTTTATGGGATTACCATTTGATTATAATTCAGCTAATTTAATTATCTTGCCTATCCCTTGGGAAGTTACTGTTTCTTATGGTGCAGGAACGGCAAACGGACCAGAGCGAATTTTAGATGCTTCACTGCAAATAGATTTATTTGATTTTGATCATCCTGACGGTTGGAAACAGGGAATATTTATGGTAGAAATTCCCCAGGATATGATCACTAAAAATAACTATTATCGTCAAGAAGCAGCTAAAATTATTGAACGTCAATCCGTAGGTAAATCTCTTACAGATTCACCAAATTTAACTTCTATCCTCGCAGCAATTAACCAAGCAGGAGAAGAAGTGAATCAATGGTTATTTAGCCAATCACAAGCAGCAATGAATCAAGGTAAACGAGTGGCTGTTATTGGTGGTGATCATAGTTCACCATTAGGTTATTTTCAAGCTTTAGCTAATCAATATCATCAGTGGGGAATTTTACATATTGATGCCCATGCAGATCTACGTAATGCCTATGAGGAATTTGAGTTTTCTCATGCGTCTATTATGTTTAATGCCATGAAAATACCGCAGATTTCTAAATTAGTTCAAGTAGGTGTGCGAGATATTTGTTATGATGAAGTCCAAATAATTAATCAATCAAATAATCGGATTATTGGTTATTATGATTCTGTAATTAAACAACAACTATACTCTGGTAAAACTTGGTTAGATTTATGTCGAGAAATCATCAATCATTTACCAGAAAAAGTTTATATTAGTTTCGATATTGATGGTTTAGATCCCAAACTTTGCCCAAATACAGGTACTCCTGTCCCAGGAGGACTGGAATTAGAACAAGTTTATTGTCTGTTCCGTGAACTTGTAAATAGTGGTAGAAAAATTATTGGTTTTGATGTTTGTGAAGTCGGTGATGCTGAATGGGATGGAAATGTCGGTGCCCGAATAGTTTATAAATTAGCAAATTTATTTGACTTATCTCAAAAGTAGAGAATAGGTCAGGGAAGAATATTTTCTTTTTTCTTCCCAATTATCATTCGGCATTTTGGCATGACAGGGAAATATATCTATGATATATTTAAGCAATTGTATAAATAGATAATATTGGCAACAGTCAGCAAGAACTAAATTAGCGTTTTTGTGGCTTTTTGCCGTGTCTAGAGTCTTAACAACCTATTGAATTTTATTCATAATATTTGTTGCAATATCAAGGTGTAATACCATTCAAGCTATTATTGGGGGCGGGATCAAACCCGTCCTTTATTTTTATCTATAAAAATCATTTCTTATCAGATTTTATGATATTTGTATACATACCATAGGAAGATGCTAAAAATAGATAATAAAAGTTAGATTAATTCGGGATGTTGTTATGCACTGGATTTAAGTCAAGGTTTGGTTGTCAACCAAACCTTTTTTATTGACTATAAAATTCCCGACTTTTTCAAGAAATGTTAATTACCGTTCCTAGTTTATCCTCTAATTTGATGTTAGCGAAGTTACTTTAAGATTTTTGACGCTTCTTTTCCCCTAGTCGCTTCATGCTTCCTGCTTGTTTGTGGGTACTTGACACTCTGCGGTCTAAAGAAACGCAGATTCTTTAATACTTGCTTAAAAAGGATAGTTAATAGACGCTCAAAACAACTACCACTACGGCAGGTATTGCAATTGCGCTTACTTTTGGATTTATTTATTGCTTTCCGAGTCCATCAATTTGTAGTGTTAAACGCTCAATGTCTTACCATTACTTGTTTACTCAGGCTGCGGCTATACCAAGACGAATAAATCAGGGGGTTTCTCCTTAACAAAACACTTCTTGGCGTTGATGTACATTGAGAGTAGGGACTGCCGCGAGAAGTTCAAAACTTTACCCAACCATAAAAAATACTTTTCATAATTTCCGCAGACGTGACATAAAGTGCAATAATTGCCATTAAAATGAGGACAAAACTAAAAGGTAAGGCTTGAAAACCCAACACAGACGCTAAAGGAGTGTAGGGAATAATTAACGTAATTAAAGCGATCGCCATTGTAGCACTGAACAAATATGGACTCGGTTTACTGTGGAAAATAGATTGACGAGTGCGAATTACTAACACAATCATAGATGCAGAAATAACCGATTCCATAAACCAACCCGTCCTGAATTGTGCTGAATCTGCGTGTAGTAAAAATAGCAGTGCCCCAAAAGTAAGATAGTCAAATACAGAACTCAATAACCCAAACACCAACATAAACTTACTGATAAAATGAATGTCCCATCTGCGGGGTTTACTGACCAATTCCTGATCCACCCTATCAGCAGCAATAGTCATTTCTGGAAAATCCGTGAGGAGGTTAGTTAGTAAGATTTGTTTAGGTAATAAAGGTAAAAAAGGCAACATTAGAGACACACCTGCCATACTAAACATATTCCCAAAATTGGCACTAGTAGCCATAAATACATATTTTAGAGTATTGGCAAAAGTGGTTCTTCCGGCTTTGATTCCCCCCAATAACACATCCAAATCCTTCTGCATGAGGACAATATCTGCCGCTTCCTTAGCCACATCTACAGCGGTATCAACGGAAATGCCTACATCCGCAGCGTAAAGTGCAGAAGCATCATTAATCCCATCACCCATATAGCCTACAACATTTCCGGCTTTTTTTAATGCCACAATAATCCGTTCTTTTTGATTTGGTTCTATTTCTGCAAAGATATTCACCTGATTTACCTGATGTACCAAAGCTGCATCACTGAGTTTTTGGATTTGAGATCCGGTCAATAGCTTAGTTTGCAATAATCCCACCTGCTGACTAATACTAGCAGCAACAGCATGACTATCACCAGTAATCATTTTTAGAGTAACACCCAAATTTGCTAAATCAGTAATTGTGGTTTTGATGTCTGATCTGGGGGGATCATATAAAGCCAAATAGCCTAAAAAAGTAAAATTAATTTCATCTTTAAGAGTGATATGATTAGTATTTAAAGTCCGATAAGCAACGCCCAAGGTGCGAAAACCTTGACTACCCAGATCTTCATATTTTTGCTGGATTTGCTGCCGTATTGGTGCGATATCAATAACTTGATTTTCTGCCATTTCTACCGTAGTACAGATATCAAGAATATTAGAAATTGCCCCTTTTGTGATCACCAGATGATCCTGATCTTTACTAAATAAAATACTCAGACGTTTACGGTTAAAATCATAGGGAATTTCATCCAGCTTTTTATATTTGGAAATATCAAAGGATTTATGATTACGAATTGCTTCATCAATAGGATTAACATAACCTGATTCAGAAATAGCATTCAAATAGGCATAAAAAAGGATGCGATCGCTTTCTTTCCCATCTAAATTCAAAGCCGAACGAATTCGCACCACACCATCAGTTAAAGTCCCAGTTTTATCTGCACATAAAACATTCATACTCCCAAAGTTTTCTATCGCAGGTAATCGTTTAACAATCACCTGTTTTTTTGCCATTAACTTCGCACCATGAGCTAAATTAATACTAATAATTGCTGGCAATAATTGGGGAGTCAGTCCCACAGCCAAAGCCAAGGAGAACATAAAAGAATCCAATACCGGACGCTGAAGATAAATATTAGCTGCAAAAATTAGTATGACCAGAGTTAAAGTTACTTCCAAAAGAAAATAACCAAACTTACGAACCCCACTTTCAAACTCAGTTTCTGGAGGTCTAAATTTTAACCGTTCCGAAACTTTACCAAATTCCGTAGCTTTGCCTGTATTCACGACCACAGCCGTAGCATTACCACTAACTATATGAGTCCCCATGAATAGGCTATTAGTACGTTGTCCTAGACCAGTTTCCCCTGGTAAAACTCCAGGTTCTTTAGCTACTGGATAAGTCTCTCCAGTCAGAGTAGCTTCATCCACCGATAGGGTTTGTGACTCTAAAATCAAACAGTCTCCAGGAATACTACGACCAGCCGATAATAGAACAATATCTCCCGGCATTACCTCATCTACTGGCACATCTTGGGCTTGACCATCTCGGAGGATACTTGCTTTAATTTCTACCATTTCTAGAAGTTTCTGGACAGCATCAGCAGCACCTCTTTCTTGCCAAAAACCTAGTAATCCACTGGCAAGGACAATTACTAGAATAATGACTGCATCAATAGTATCTTTAAGAAAACTGGAGAGGATAGCAGCGAAAATCAAAATTAGAATAATCGGACTATTAAACTGATTTAACAACAGCGTTAGAGTATGAGACTGTTGTTTTTGCTTGAGGCTATTAGCACCATATTGAGTTAGGCGTTGTTTAGCATCTTCACTGCTTAAACCCTGTGGAGTAGATTGTACCTTTACAAGTACCTGATCTGCAGGTAAGTTCCAAAAATTAGATAATTGTGGATTCATTAATTAATATTAAAAATAACTGGAGGCTGGGTTAAGCGAGATCACAACTCAACCAAATTCTAAAAGTGTTGGGTTTCCCTGCGTCAACCCAACCTACACATCTTAATTAAAAACTACTTAAAAGTGCTGGGTTTCCCTGTGTTAACCCAACCTACACAACTCAACCAAATTCTAAAAGTGTTGGGTTTCCCTGCGTCAACCCAACCTACACATCTTAATTAAAAACTACTTAAAAGTGCTGGGTTTCCCTGCGTTAACCCAACCTACATATCTTAATTAAGGACTAATTAAAAGTATTGCGAAGCTCCTCTTTCATTTTATTTGCTGGGTTACGAGATTCGCTTTTTATATCATTAGTTTTGCCACGAGGTAGATAATTAGGGTTGACAATACTATTATCTATAGCTTTTTCACTTTTAATTTCCATCTTTTTTATTACTGCTTTTGATTTTTGTTTCAAACTCGCATCTTTTATGTCTTCAACTGCATTGCGAACCTTGCTTTCAGCTTGCTTGGCTTTACCCATGAATTGATCTTTTTTATTTCCTGTCACATTACCCACAGCTTCTTGAACTTTACCTTCAATATTCTTATTTGTTGCGTCGACTCGATTCATACTAGCAATTTGAGTTTCAGCTAAACAATTTTCAGCAGTAAAAGCCGTAAAAGTTCCCATTAAAAAAACTAAACTCATGATCATAAAAAACTTGCGAATCTGTTGAAATAAAATCATTAGATTTTGCTCCTTTATAGATGAATAATTAATTTATAAAGCCAATATTTATTGTTTAGGACTTGATGTAGCAGTGGCAATCTTGACCAAAACCTGAACACTCTTAACACCCTTGATTTCCTTAGTAAGAGAATTAATTTTATTCAGTTGTTCTTGGGTTTGTACAGTTCCAGAAACTATAATTGCCCCATCTTTAGCAGTCACTGTTAATTGACTAGAGGGAATATTAGCCTCCAATTTAGAGCGAACTTCACTAGCTAAATCACTACTAGCGCGATTGGTGTCTCCTCCAGTGATATTATTACGTTGTTCACGAGCACGAATATCTGCATTAAGTTGATCTCTGCGGATTTGGCTAGTCGCATCCTTTTTGTTAGCTAGAATTGTTTTATCCGTGGGAACATCGCCGACTTTCTCCGTAGAGTCTGGCGCGCTGCTGCTAGTCTTAGCATTATTGCCACAAGCAACCTTCCCAAAAGTAAAATGCTGCTCAAGAACAAAAGCGTAATTTTTTTCATAGTTCAACTCCTCAAAAATAGACCTTGTAGGGTCTAATTCATAACCTAATTTACACCAGTTTCCGGTATGATAAATTACAGATATTAATGATAAAACTCTCCTGGTATCTTACCCGCAAAAAGTGTAACATACTCAATCTGAATATATATTTATACACGAGAAACAACAGAATCAGTATGACGAGTTACAATTGGGCTTTCATAAACTTCCCATTCACGGATTCCTCCCTGCTTAAAAATTGTTTCCGCCCTCGTAATTTCCGACTCTGTTCCATCTACAATTACTAAATAATCCCCATCAACCACACAATCGTGATAAACTCGGGCCCGATGTTCGGGAATTCCTAAACCTACTAACGTGCCAATTAAACCCCCAACCGCCGCTCCAATCGCCCCACCGACAAGAGTTGTAGCGATCGCCGTAGCAGCCGCCCCGGCCAACATAATCGGACCAATCCCCGGAATTGCTAAAGTCCCTAACCCAATTAGTAGCCCTGTTAGCCCGCCAACCGCCACGCCCGCCTCAATTCCAGTTTTTGCCCCATCCTCAGTACGAGTGGGTTCATGCCTGACTTCCTGGCTGATTTCATGGGCTTCTATCGGTTCTTCCACTTTTGTCTGACCAATTCGGTATCGCTGATTTAAGTCTTCATCATGTTTAGCAATCACAGATACCTGATTCATGTCAAATCCATAATCTCGAAGTTGATTTAGAGCATTCTCTACCTCTTCGTGATTGGAAAACACTCCTACGGCTCGTTTATTATTAATTAAGATCATTTTTCTACCCTCTAGGGATTTTATTTTAGATTTCAGATTTTAGATTTTAGATTAACTCAATTTCTGTTTACTTATAGGTAGTAAAGGCTTAAATCAAGAATTTAAAATCCAAAATTGGGTGGCAGGTGACAACAGGTAATTATGAATTAATAAGGAAGATCATAAAGTCCTAATTTACCCTTCCACCTGCCAGTTTAATCTACTCCATTACTTCCTTAACTTGATCTTTCACATCCTCAACAGCATGACGGATTTTAGCTTCTGCTTGTTTTTCCCTGCCTTCTACCTGATTTTTTGTATCTCCAGTTAAATCACCCATAGTTTCTTGAACCTTACCTTCAATATTTTTGGCGGTTGCCTTAACTCTATTTTTTGCACTCATAATCTGTTCCTAATGAAAAATTTACTACTGCGAAATATCAGTTTTATTTTCTTTCCACATTTGGATGTTCTTGGGTATTAATGTCCAATTCTTCCCGACGCAGAGTTTCTTCTGCTTCAATCGTTTCATGATCTACAACTTTATTAACTCTAACCTCTTCACGTAAGAAAGCTTCTTTATGAATGTCAGCAGTTTCCTCGTAGATATCTATATGAGTCACTTCACTAGTACCAAAACTATCCGCACCCAAAGTTACAGACTCCCCTGCTCCTGTAGGAGTTACCCGTTCAATCACAATGCGTTCTTTGTCTATGGGAACAGAAACCCGTGCCTTCTCTGTTTCTGTATGCTTCCCAACAATGACCTCTCCTGTTTTAGCGCGAACTTTGTTGGCAATTAATCGTTCTTGATATAGTTTGAAGGTTTGATGATCTTGATCATTGAGCCCGTATAGAGCAGGTTCTTGTTTATAGTCATAACCATTGCCATTACCAGACTTTATCGGCGGCGCTATCGGTGCTACCATTGTAGCTCCAGCAGTTCCAGAACCAAGCATACCCACAGGAGAAGGACCTTCTAAAAATGCTTCTGAACGATATACCCCCCTTACCTGCTCTTCATAGTTGTAATCAATTTCCTTGTGTTCGCTAAACTCAGGTAAATTCTCTGCTTGTTGTTTGGTCATTCCCACGGTATAAACCCGTTCTAAGGTATTATCAATCCGCGAACGACCAACCGGCAACAAAACCTTTTTACCAAAAATCCATAAGCCTAAATCAACAACAAAATACCGAAAATGCCCTTGATCATCTACTAAAATATCGCTAACTGTACCAATCTTCTCATCTACGCTTGCATAGACACCCATACCTTTGATATCTTTACCTGCAAAACTTTCACGATAGTTTGGATCAAATTCTTTGATTTTTAAAAGAGACATACTACTTCCATCTCCATTTTTTACAGTCTGGTAGGTAACAGGTCGACAAATTTCTTCCCGTCTCAGCCTTATCACCAGTTGACCCCATCAACTGTCGATAGATTATTTTCAACATTAGAACCTGGTAAAATTGAGTTATTATTTTTTAATGTTCTTGTTCTAATATGTATACATTAGATATTTTTATGGTTAAAACCGTCCATCAAAGGGTTGATTATGCTTGTACACCAATAGACAGAGATTTTTAATCAAGTAAATGCGTAAAAATAAATACAACATTTCCAATCACCCTTCTAGAAGTCAGGGAGCTATGTCCGTACTGATTGTTGACGAGACAGTATTAAAGGAATATAAATTTGTTTATACATGAATAACTAAAAAATACTCCTGGGAAAAATCCCGAATAATACACTAAGTGCCAAAAAATTGCACTAAAATCACTACGATAGTAATCTTTGGGTGTCAGGTATGAGATATTTTAAGTCACCTTGACGATAAAATTAATCGACCTCCAGTTGCGTCCAGGCTTACTGTGCTAAAAAATTAGAGAGTTAATTTATGTTTCAGTTGTTAAGCCGGGTTTTACTATGGCTCCTAATTGGTGTCGTAGCCTACTCCTTGTTCCGAAGATTTTACCCATCAGTAAATTTTGTCGGTAAATTTATTTCAGGTTTGGTCATCGCTGTTTTAGCTTTAGCATTTCTCAACCCTGGTGAACCAGCCATTGCTTCCCTGTGGCGATTTATATCCTTTCCACTCAAGCCTTTAGGAGCATCGGTTTTAATGTTGTTCCTGGCTGCTCAGAAAATCAAAGCAGGTGGTATAGAGAAACCCGGAGGGTTCTTGTTAGGATGGGCACTGGCGGTTTTACTCCTATCCAGTACACCCGCTATCGCCTACTTCCTAGTTAGATCACCAATTGCGACAATTGAGGGTGTCACCATCAGTCAAGCAGCCCCCTTGTCTAACCTAGTAGCCATGAGTCCAGCAAATCCTAACTCCACGATCTCAGATATTCAACAGAACATCATCCCGCATCCGATAGAGATAAATTCTCGAACCTTAGCTTTTAATAGTCTAAATATGAATATCCCTTCCTATCTACTACAGGGACCTCAAGAAATCAGGACTAGAGGGCTACGGGTAGAAGACTTTGTTCCTAATGCGGAAACACTGCAACTAATTACCCAAGTATGGGAAAGTTATCTTAACCAGATTTATGTTTTTCTCCGTGGGCGCGTGTAATCATTGGTTGTTAGTTACTGGTGAGTATTTTTAAATTTCCTTCTTTCCTCTTGCTCCTGACTCCTTTATCCTGAACTAAAAGTTACATAATTGTTGGCATGGCAAAATTTCACAGACTTGCTAAAATCGCCGATTATTTGCGCCCCCATTGGCGAGAAACTATATTAGGCATTATTGCCTTATTTATTGTCAATGGCTTGGGTGTCTATATTCCTTTGTTAATTCGCTCCAGCGTAGATAATCTTTCCCAGAGTTTTGGTTTTAATCAAGTCATTCATTATGTAATTATCATCACTCTGCTTAGTTCAGCTATGTGGATGATGCGTATGGCTTCTCGGATTTGGATATTTGGTGTGGGAAGACAGGTAGAATTTGACCTAAAACAGCGGATTTTTCAACATCTACTGCAATTAGAACCTGCCTATTTTACGGTTAATACTCCAGGGGATTTAATTAGTCGCGCTACCAATGATGTAGATAATATTAGACGGCTGTTAGGTTTTGCTGTTTTGAGTTTGGCAAATACTATATTTGCCTATATTCTTACATTACCAGTGATGTTGTCTCTAAATGTGGAACTGACATTGGCATCATTAGCAGTTTACCCATTTATGTTTCTCATGGTGCATTTGTTTAGCGATCGCTTGCGTAACGAACAATCCGCTGTCCAAGAGCAACTTTCAGAAATCAGCGAACTGGTACGAGAAGATGTTAGCGGTATGGCGCTGATTAAAATCTACGCCCAAGAAGACAATGAGCGTCAAGCCTTTAATCAGAAAAATGAACAGCTATTAACCGCTAACCTCAAATTAGCTAAAACTCGTAATATCCTCTTCCCCCTGATTGGTGGGTTAGCAAGTCTCAGTTCTTTAATCATTATTTGGTTAGGTACAGTCAGAATATCCTCTGGTTCCCTAGCAATTGGGGATTTTCTGGCCTTGCTAATTTATGTAGAACGGTTAGTTTTTCCTACAGCCTTGTTAGGATTTACTATCACTGCTTATCAACGAGGTGAAGTGAGTATTGACCGTTTAGAAACTATTCTCAGTGTGACTCCCAAAATTCAAGACGCACCAGATGCTATCTATCTGGAGGTAAACAAACTGAAAGGGGAACTAACAGCAGTAAACTTTAGTTACAGTTACTCCGGTGTAAATACCCCAGTTTTAGAACATCTTAATTTTACTATTGCCCCTGGGGAAATGGTGGCCATTGTCGGTCAAATTGGTTCAGGAAAATCAACCCTAGCTAATTCTATACCCAGATTACTGGATATTCAACCAGGACAGTTGTTTTTAGATGGCTTCGATATTACTAAAATAGCTGTGAGTGATTTACGGAGAGCGATCGCTTACGTCCCCCAAGATAGCTTTTTATTCAGTACCACAGTCAAAAATAATATCCGTTACAGTGATCCGATTACCGCAGAAGCAGATATAATTTATGCCGCAAAAATGGCGCAAATTGACGCAGAAATTCAGAATTTTCCCCAAAAATATGAAACTCTCGTCGGTGAGCGGGGAATTACTCTTTCTGGTGGCCAGCGACAACGGACAGCTTTAGCTAGAGCTATGTTAATTGATGCCCCCATTTTACTGTTAGATGATACCCTTTCCAGTGTAGATAATCAAACAGCTACACAAATCCTCGCTAATCTTTCTACAGGGGCAAAGAAAAAAACTGTAATTTTTATTACCCATCAACTTACCGCTGCTGCCATATCCGACCGAATTTTGGTAATGGATCACGGGAAAATTGTGCAAATTGGTAATCACTTAGAACTATTAGAACAGCCTGGACTTTACAAAACTTTGTGGAATCAGCATCAAGTAGAAGAACTATTACATTAAAACAAAATGGATTATTTTTTGTAATAATTAATAGTAATATTAATTACCGATGAGCATAATCTTAAGATGTTTAAAAATTCACGGTTAGCAGTTGACAAGTCCGTTAATTCACTCCCCTCTAAACAGCAAGATCTTTTGGGAGCGATGAGTATTTTAGTTGTGATTACTTTACTGACTTCAGCAGGTGGATCACCAATTGAACACAATGTTTCCACTATCTGGGAAGGGTTTATTTGGGGTATAGCAGATCCAGTTATTAGTTTAGACCGTTTTACAGGAATTGTCGCATTAGGTTTATTATCCGCTAGATTTGCCCGTGGTAATTGGTTAAATATTACCTTTGTCCTTGCTGCTGTCTGTGGACAACTAATTAACTTGTCTCCAGTCATGTTGCCCGCACCATCAATAGTCATTGCTACTGCTACTATTGTTTTAGGTATAATGTTGGTTACACTCATTCCTATTCATTGGTTAGCAATAGCCATTTTAAGTGTCATTTTTGGTATGTTTCAAGGTTACTCCGATGCTACATCTATTATTGGTGCAGCAATACCCACTGCAATTACTTTTGTAATTAGTGTTGCTTTTAGTCAAACAGTAATTGTTATGAGTGCCAGAAAAATAGGCGTAATTTTCGGCATGAATGAAATTAACCAAATTTTACCTAAAATCATCCGCTTTGTTGGTTTAGTATTCTGTGCAATTGGTATCGTATTTTTGAGCTACTCAATAATTTAACTTAGGGGTTGGGGAATAGGTGTTGGGAGTAACATAATGATGAATCAAAAAGTCAACAGTAAAATGATTAAAAATTAAGTTATTTATTGATTAACAGTGCTGATTATGAAACTATGGGATGAATATTTAGGAATATCACTGTGATGATTTTCTCTCAAGATTGGAGCAGGCCAGAAATGATTGCAACTGGAATAGAAACAAAAATCAGTCGCTTAGAGTCTATTGTTGAACAGATTGGGGACGCTGTACTCTCGACGACTGAGACAATTGAACGTTTAGCTCAACGGGTAGATGCCCTGAGTTTACAAGTAGAAGCTCAAGGTAAACAAGTACAGCAGCAAGGATATCAGATTTTTGCTTTATGTGATGCGGTTCAAAGCTTGGCTGAGTCTCAAAAAGATTCTATGGAACAAATTACCCAATTGTCACAAACCCTAGATGGACTTGTATCTTTGTTACAAAATGAGTAATTGACAAAACTTATACTCTTAACTTTGTCACAGCAATTTGTCCAGAAAAACATATATCAACATCACTATCAGGAGTTCGTTCTCGTTTAGCATATTCTCCTATGTAGTAAAAATCATCACCTTCTATTCGATAATTAACAGGTAAAGGTTTGGTACAAGGTTGACAAAATACTACTTCTGGATCTGATTGTTGCGGTAATAGGTGCGGTAAATTGACATTCCAAAAACATCCAGGTTCGAGGGGAAGTTTCATTAAATCCTTTAATAATACAGATGTCCATCTAACAGCCGCATCCCAATCATAATCACGGTTACGTTGACGATACTGAGAAACAGCAATTCCTGGAATCCCGTGGATTGCTGCTTCTCTAACAGCCGCGACAGTTCCGGAAATATACGCATCCACGCCCAAGTTTCCACCAGCATTAATACCTGAAATTACATACTTGATATCTTGGACAATATGTGATAAGGCCACTCGAATACAATCAGCGGGAGTGCCACCAACAGCATATTCAAAATCAGAACGACGTTGTAGATGAATTGGTTGATGGGTAGTAACTTGATGTCCACAACCTGATTGATGAGATTGGGGTGCAGCAATAATTACTGACTTACTATTTACGGCTTTGAATAAAGCTGCAATCCCTGGTGCATCAATACCGTCGTCATTAGTGATAATTATGGTCATAGATATAACTCATATTTGATTTTGCAACTATCCGTCAGCGAGTTTCTGCGGTCAATTCTACCATACTGTTAAATAACTGTAACCTAATTTCAGTAATTTTCATATATTTTTTATTTCTAAGTGTGATAGGATCAAAGTGGTTGAGTGGCTTAGTGTATAAATGGTTATCCTACAAAATCAATTTATAATGGTAATTTCTCCAAAATTACCACTGTTTTTGAACCAAAAATAGAAGAAGTTAGAGTCAAAAATATAAAAATTTTGGTTTTTCGGTACTTGTTATGCTAAACCGAGAAGTTAAGAGTTCCCCCCAATTTAGCATACTAACTCCGGTAGAGCCATTCAAATTGCGTTTTCCTCATCTCAACTTATTGATACGATACTCATGGCATTAAACCCAAACAGTCTAAAAACTGGTAATCAACAAACTCATGAACAACAACGAACTACCTTTATCCGTAAACAGTCTCAGAGTGGGTTTAGTAGGAACAGGCTATGCAGCTAAACTCAGATCCGAAGCATTGCAACAAGATCCCCGAACTGATTTAATAGCAATAACTGGTAATCCCGAAAGAACAGCGATTCTAGCCCAAGAATATACCATTGAAGCTATCAATTCTTGGCAAGAGTTAGTAGCACGAGAGGATTTAGATCTGGTGATCATCTGCACTATTAATCAAGATCATGGTAAAATTGCTCATGCTGCCCTATCTAGTGGCAAACACGTCATCGTTGAATATCCTCTATCTATAGACGTAAAAGAAGCCGAAGAACTAATTACTTTAGCTAAAACAGTCAACAAGCTACTTCACGTCGAACACATTGAACTTTTAGGTGGTTGGCATCAAACTTTAAAACAACACTTAGACCAAATAGGTGATTTGTTTTATGTTCGCTATAGCACCATGAATCCCCAACATCCAGCCCCCCGCAAATGGACTTACAATCATCAGATGTTTGGTTTTCCTCTCATGGGAGCTTTATCTCGCTTACATCGTCTAATTGATTTGTTTGGTAAGGTTTTTACCGTCAACTGTCATCAACGATATTGGCAAACCGAACCAGATTATTACCAAACTTGTTTATGTTCAGCCCAGTTGTGCTTTGACAATGGATTATTAGCCCAGGTAATTTATGGCAAAGGTGAAACCTTATGGCAATCAGAACGTAAATTAGAAGTTCAAGGTGAAAAAGGAGAGATTATTCTCAATGGTGATACAGGTATGTTAATCTTAGGCGAAGAAACAAAATTAATCGAAGTAGGTACGCGTCGGGGTTTATTTACCAAAGATACAACTATTGTATTAGACCATCTATTTAACGGCAGTCCCTTATATACTACCCCAGAACAAAGCTTATATAGCTTAAAAGTAGCAGAGGCTGCATATAGTTCAGCAACAACAGGATTAACTGTATTTTTAAAAGATTAGATACAAAATTGATGAAAACCCAAACCATAGTTATTTTATCCCAGCGAGAAATCGAAAAAATGCGCCGTGCTGGACGTTTGGCCGCTGAATTGTTACAATATTTAGAACCTTTGGTTCAACCAGGAGTCAGTACCCTACAATTAAATGATGAAGCAGAAAGATGGACTCTACAGCACGGAGCAAAAAGCGCCCCTTTAGGTTATAAAGGTTATCCTAAATCTATTTGTACCAGCGTGAATGAGGTGATTTGTCACGGTATTCCCAATTCTAAACAAATTCTCAAAGATGGAGATATCATTAACATAGATGTTACACCAATTCTCGAAGGTTATCATGGTGATACATCAAAAACATTTCTAGTTGGCAATCCTGCTCCTCAAGCCCAAAAACTAGTAGAAGTAACAGAAGAGTGTCTACGATTGGGAATTGCAGAGGTCAAACCAGGGGCAAAAATTGGCGATATTGGTGCAGCTATTCAAGAATATGCAGAATCTTTCGGCTTTTCTGTCGTGCGGGATTTTGTGGGACATGGAATTAGTAATATTTTCCATACCGCACCAGATATTCCTCATTATGGCATTAGGGGCAGAGGCAAGAAACTCAGAGCCGGTATGGTATTTACCATTGAACCGATGATTAATCAAGGAACTCATCAAGCAGAAATGCTTAGTGATGGTTGGACTGCGGTAACTGGCGATCGCTTACTCTCCGCTCAATTTGAGCATACCATAGCAGTGACAGAAGATGGTGTAGAAATTCTCACCCTACCCCAGAATTAATATTTTCCGTCTTTATCCCCCGCAAAATCAGGACTAGCTCATGCTCCTGGGGGCTTCTGTCACCCCCAACTGGCCGTTAAGATAATACACACCGACATAATATCATTTATTTAAAATTAGCACAGCGATCGCCATAAAATAACTTAACTGAAGACGCTAACTTTTAACCGTTTTAACATTGCTTGCCGTCCTTCCATTGCCAAAGTATCATCCAAAGGTGAAAGTTTAACCTCCTGTTGATATTTTAACCTGAGTGCAGTTTGAATTAACCAATCAGCAACAACAGGGTTTTTTGGCAATAATGGACCATGAGAATAGGTAGCAATCGCATTTTGATAAAAAGCTCCTTCTGTCCCATCTTCTCCATTATTCCCCAATCCATATACCACACGCCCTAAAGCCTCTACTTTCCCTAATTTTGTTCTTCCACCGTGATTTTCAAACCCCACCAAATAGGGTTTTGTTCCTGTCATGGCTTCTAGTTCCTGAGCTAACCGTGAAGCTGTAACTTCTATGACCAAATTACCAATACATCTTTTAGTATTTTCACCAGGATGAACAGAAACTAGATCTAAAATTCCTAAACCTTCAATTCTTTGTCCAAAAGCAGGTTCATAATAATTTCCCAGCAATTGGGGAGAACCACAGGTAAAAACGCCCGGAGTACCATGTTCGATTTTATCACGCATAGCCTCAGCCTTTGCACCTTGTAAATCGCGCATGACGATTTCCTGCTGACGGTCCTGTGCACCACCACCAACGATTATATCTACTGATTTTATATCTTCTGCGGTCGAGTCCTGATCCAAGGGTAACACTTTAACAGTATATCCCCGCCATTGAGCACGACGTTCTATGGTGATCACATTTCCCCGATCTCCATAGGTACTCATCAATTTAGGATATAACCAACCAATAATAATTTCCATCGGTGCACAACTCACAAAACCCCCACTATAACATCATAACAGTAGTCATCATCAATGCCAAACTCTCCAGGAGTTTACCCACTATCAATTGTACTCCAAAAGATTTTTTTATTGTTACAATACATTAACAAATTTCAAGTTTAGTAACCGGGCAACACAAAGGGAAAAACTCATGCTAGACTGGGGGGGATGGTACAAAAGGGTTAAAAGTAAAACCTTAAATCCCAAAATTCTTATTAGAGTTTGTGCCTCCTGCTCTAATTTCCCGGCAATCAATTTTGGATTTTAGCTTCCTATAAAAGTGTTTTCGCCTGAATCTGACCAAGTTGTTATGTTTGTAAGTATTAGAAACAAGGAAAGCGTAATTTAAATCAGATTTAATTGATTGCTGATCAAGTCCACCTTAGTTTAGATACCCTATTTTTTTGTTGAGTTACAACCTAATCGAAAAACCGCTGTAAGCTACTGATAGTTCTTTGTAGTCTGTAGCGGTTTTTGCTATGGATGCTAAAAATAAAAAACAGGTTTTAATGAATCAAAAAAATATATTCTCCGTCAATAGCTGTATTAGCCATTTATCTGTTTTCCATAGAGGTTATATTTGTGTTATTACAATCACTTCGAGTTTTATTATTGAGTAGTCTTGGCTGTCCCTTGTTTTTTGGTAGTGGTATGGCTTTTGCTGAAGTTGTTGTTCCTACAATTCCATCAGATTCATCTATTACAGTTCCATCGGGAGGTTCACCAACAACTGTACCAAATTCCACCACAGTTGACAATAACGCCAGGTTTAGTTGTCAATCTAATAATGGACAGTTTACAGTCATGTATCAGCCCCAAAGTCAACCAGGACAATACTTTGCTTGGGCTGCACCTCAAAGTTTAGGTGGGGGTTGGGATGCTCGGAAACGTTGTCAGTCAATTGCTACCCGTTTAGAATCATATCGCCCTGATGGTTTACAAGAACTACAAATAGCTGTAGAAAATAATGAAAATATTATCTGTGTTACTACTGAAGCTAAACCTAATTGTCGAATTGTTTTGACAGTACCTCGTGGTAAAGATCCTTATACTATTCGTAATAGTGTATTTCAAAATTTAACTACTGCTGATAGTGGACAACAAACTATTGCTGTTAATACCTATGCTAATCGTAATAGTGGTGATAGAGATGGCTTATATACGCTAGGACAAACTCTTTTAGGTAGTAGCAAGAATCAAGTTACTGCTAGTAAAAGTGGGGTTAACTTGAAACCATACCTTGATCCTCAAGATGGTGGTACTGGTGAAAAACTGAGAAATACGGTAAAAATGAAAGTTAATACTAGACCTGAAAGCCTTCGTCGCCTAAATCCTGGCAAATTTCGTTAATTGAGATAATTTATGAGTTAGGAGACTGAATTAGAAGATCAATAGATCAATTTATTGTTCCTTCAATAACTCAATGACTCCTAACTCTGCTGCTGTATTTTAGTGACTATATTTACCTTTTTCGAGAAATTAAATTTACCCCTATATAATTTTTCGTCCTGTATTTGGCTATTGGGTGTTGTAATTATTTTTCAGGTTCGATTAATTTGTGAAGATTAATTAATAAATGATGCGTAGACGATAACTGAGATCAAGGCTTATCCAGTCTAGGCCGATAACTGAATAATTATGCCCTATTCCCTAGGGTGTAACTTAGCTGATAGAGAAATATTAAGAGTTCAGATTTGTAAGGCTTTACATGGGAAAAGGAAGTTTGATATAACAAATATATGAATTTATGGTATTTTGGTACAATAATATCTAAATATCAACACTCTGACCACTCAAATTCAAAAAATCAACTTTTGGCGATTGGTAAGTAACTAGTATTTAGCTACTACGCTGAAGCCAATGGAGGGTAAAGTTGTAATAAATTGTATAATTTAACCAGAATATAACTTGGTGACAATCTAGTTCTATTATCTTTTCAATGGAAGTTAACAATGATGACAAACCTGATTACAAGCAGTATGAACCGAGTCTTACAATTGGGTGATCGTATCTTCCCATCCACAGAAATTCTATCGTTATTGTCGGAATACCAGCTATTACCGCTGTTAATTAAGGAAATATTCATTGATGAAGCGATCGCAGAAATTGTCTGTACTCCAGAGGAAGAACAACTGGTCAGCGAACAATTAGCACAACAACACCAGGGATTAGAACCCCAGGGAGAAAGTTTCCAAAAATTGAAAACCATGGCGGTACGACAATTAAAACTGGAAAAGTTCAAAGAGAAAACCTGGGGAGGAGACTTAAATTCCTACTTTTTCCAACGCAAAAGCCAGTTAGATCGGGTGATTTATTCCTTAATTACCACCTCAGAAATTGGTATTGCTCAGGAAATTTACTTCCGTATTCAGGAGGGGGAAGAATCCTTTACTGAATTAGCGCGGAAATACGCCCAAGGACCTGAAGCTCAAACCGATGGCTTAATAGGTCCAATAGATTTACAATCCCTGCATCCAACATTGGTAAATATTCTTTTAAAAAGCCAACCACAACAGTTGTCACAACCAACTCAAATTGGTAATGTGATCTTAATTGTCCGATTAGAAAAAATACTACCAGCCCAACTAGATCGTTCCATGCGACAACGGTTGCTCAATGAGAGATTTAATCAGTGGTTACAAACACAAATGACAGAACAAAATTGTCAGATTAAGAGCCTATAAATTGCCAAATATGCCTCTTTTAGCCAATACAAAGTGAAATAACTAACTCGATCAATATGACTTATATTCAGAGTACCTTTGAAGATTTTATTGCCAGTATTGAAGGATTTGATCAATTATCGAAAGAGGAAATTAATAAATTCCTATCATCAGAAATTTTACAGCCGTTACGTTATCGCATAGGACAAAAGATTATTGGCAAAGAACAACTACCAGAAAGGATAGCAATTCTTTATCAAGGTAATGTCAGACTGTTAGGATATGATCCCCAAACTCATTTACCAATTACCTTAAAAAAACTACAACCAGGGGCAATAATTGGCGAGATTGCTTGGTTACGTGAGCTTCCTTGTGAAACAGCGATCGCTTCTACAGAGGTGGTCTGTTTATCTTGGAAAGCGGCGGATTATTTACAATTTCTCACGCGGAATCCAGCTTTTGGGAAAGCGCGTCAAAATCAGAGTCATTTAATTGAAATATTTGATGTTTTGAGTTCACAAGTAGCACAAAAAGCTTTAGTGAATCACAACTTAAAAGACATTAGCGAACAAGCTCAATTAGAGTCAAAAGTTCATTATTTATCACCGGGAAAAACATCATTAAAAGAATTAGATAGTAGTCGGATTTGGTTTGTGAGTGGTCGCAGTTCTCTGAATAATTTTCTACCTGGTTCTCGTTTAGAAGACGAAGTAATTGAAGTTAAAGGAAAAGCTCCTGTTCGCTTATTGGGGATTAATGCTCATGATTTATTATTGCTGGATGGTGTTCCCACAGAGTCAGAAATATTAGAAACTATATCAGATAGCAAGGTTAATTTAGAAATTCCCTACGCTCCAGATCAGGAATTTGTTCCTCCAACTACATCAAACAAGTCATTAAAAAATAAAAACTATCCATTTGTCAGGGGACAGGGAGAATTAGAAGCCCCTTTGGCTTGTTTTCAAATGTTATCCAAACATTTAGAAATACCCTTTCGGAAAGAAGTAGTTCGGCGGATTTTAAATGACCAAATTCAGCGTCAAGGTAGTATATCTTTTCAAGTTTGTGCTTATTTATCTGAACTAATTGGACTGAAATCTCAGTTAGTTGATGTTCCTGCGGTTTCTATTAACCGGATTCCCACACCAGCATTAATTCGCTATCGTGATAGTTTTGCTGTTCTCTATGCAATAGATGGGAAAACAGTAGTTTTGGGTTTACCATCCCAAGGTATTATTAACTGCCAAATAAATCAATTAGTAGAGGAATTAGAAACTGATGACGCTAATCTTCAACCACAGGTTAGAGTTTTATTACTAAGCGCGACAAAGGAAACACCTAAAGAACGCTTTGGTTTAGGGTGGTTTGTTCCCTATTTATCGCGTTACCGCTGGGTGCTAATAGAAGTATTTATTGCTTCCTTCTTTGTCCAATTAGCTGCCCTTGCTAACCCTCTAGTTATTCAGCTAATTATTGATAAAGTCATCGTTCAAAACAGTATTAGTACCCTGAATATTTTGGGAGTATTACTATTAGCGGTAGGTGTGTTTGAAGCAGTGTTAACCACATTACGGACCTACTTATTTGTAGATACCACGAACCGTATTGATATGAGTTTGGGGTCACAAATTATTGACCACTTGCTGCGTCTACCACTGCGGTATTTTGATAAGCGTCCAGTGGGTGAATTATCCACCAGAATTAATGAATTAGAAAATATTCGTCAGTTTCTCACGGGTACGGCTTTAACAGTGGTGTTAGATGCTCTATTTTCCCTTGTTTATATAGTTGTTATGCTGTTTTACAGTTGGCAGCTAACCCTCGTTGGTTTGGGGACAATTCCTCTGTTTGTAGTAGTGACATTAATTGCTGCTCCTACAGTTAGTAGACAATTAAGAACCAAAGCTGAACGTAATGCCGAAACTCAGTCTTATTTGGTTGAGGTTATGTCAGGTATTCAAACAGTTAAAGCCCAAAATATTGAATTACGCTCCCGGTTTTCTTGGCAAAAGAAATATGCTAAGTTTGTCGCGGCAGGTTTTAAAACTGTTCTTACTTCTACATTAGCTAACTCAACCAGTCAATTTCTGAGTAAACTTAGTAGCTTATTAGTTCTGTGGGTGGGATCTTATTTAGTTTTAAAAGGAGAATTAACATTAGGAGAATTAATCGCTTTTCGGATTATTTCTAGTTACGTTACCACCCCCATATTGCGGCTGGCACAAATCTGGCAAAACTTCCAAGAAACTGGTTTATCTTTAGAACGATTAAGTGATATTGTTGATACACCACAGGAAGCAGAAGTAGACCGGAATAATATTCCCCTTCCTGCCGTTAGCGGTGCTGTCAAATATGAAAATGTTTCCTTCCGATTTGCTGCCAGTGGACCACTACAACTCAGCAATGTTAACGTCGAATTTACTGCGGGTAAATTTGTGGGCATTGTCGGACAAAGTGGTTCAGGGAAAAGTACAATGATGAAATTACTGCTCAGACTTTATGATACGGAATCTGGCAGAATTTTAGTGGATGGTTACGATATTGCTAAAGTTGAACTTTATTCACTGCGACGACAAATTGGTGTAGTCCCCCAAGATACACTTTTATTTGATGGCACAGTTCAAGAAAATATTGCTTTAACAAATCCTGAGGCCACAACAGAGGAGATTATTGAAGCTGCTCAAATTGCTGTAGCCCATGAATTTATTATGACCTTACCAAATGGTTATAACACACGAGTTGGGGAAAGAGGATCAGCCCTTTCTGGTGGACAAAGACAGAGAATTGCGATCGCTCGTTCTGTGTTACAAAGACCTAAAATATTAGTTCTAGATGAGGCCACCAGCGCCTTAGATTATCCTACAGAAAGGCAAATTTGTCTCAACTTAGCTCGTGCTTTTAAAGGTAATACCGTCTTCTTCATTACCCACCGTTTGAATACTGTTAGTAGTGCCGACACTATCGTCGTCATGGATAACGGCAGAATGATAGAACAAGGTAGTCATCAAGAACTTATGGCAGCTAAAGGTCATTATTTCTACCTTTATCAACAACAGGAAGTAAATTTGTAGTCAATTATTCCTAGAGGTTTAGCATTGCTAAACCCTGTCAGTTATTTAACTCAAATGCAACTGATAAGTGAATTAAAGATGAAATTACGCACCACTAAATATTCAATCTAAACTCCCAAATTCCAAATTATTATGACTCAAGTTAATGGTAATCGTACCAACGGAAATGGCAATGGTAATGGTAATGGCTCTCATAGAGACACAAAAGTATTAAAATCTCCTAAAACCATTGCTAAACAGCCTAAGAATGATTTCAAGTTTGATAAGTTCGAGCATTCTGTAGTTCTCCGTCAATCCCCAGTTTGGTCTCGAACTATTATGATTACCCTCATGGGATTAGCGTGTTTTGGGATTATTTGGGCTTGTTTAGCGAAAATTGAACAAGTAATTCCGGCAACAGGTCAATTAAAACCAGAAGGAACAGTCAAAGAGGTACAAGCTCCTGTTAATGGAGTAGTTAAATCAATTTATATAAAAGATGGAGACGAAGTAAAACCAGGACAATTGTTATTAACATTTGAGTCTATTGCGACCTTAGCAGAATTAAATTCTTTGAATAAAATTCGCATAGCTTTAATTCAAGAAAATAATATCTATCGGCGCTTAATGGGAGCAAGTATAGGTACAGATTCTGAAATAGAATTTTTACGCAGTAAACTACCAGGAGAATCAGCTTTTCTGCTCAAAAGTCGCGCTTCCTTAGTAGCAGCAAATGAATTATTACGTTCTCAATTGAGAAATTCATCGGGAACAGCAAGAATAGGAATTGACGAAGAACAACTACTAGCAGTTGCAAAAATAGAATTAGCATCTCGTTCCAAAGCTGCAGATTTAGAAGTTGAAAAAACTAGAAAACAACTTTCTCAAACTCAATTTAAACTGCAAGATACTCGCAATAGTCTAGCCATTCAAAGCGGTATTTTAGCTAAAATCAAAGTCTTAGCTGAAGAAGGGGGTATTTCCCAACTTCAATATCTGAATCAGAAACAACAGGTACAAACTCTCGCAGCAGAAATCTCACAATTGCAGGAAGAAATAAAACGTCTAGAATTTGATATTGATAAAGGAAAAGAGCAATTAACTAATACAGTGGCTAGTTCCGGTAAAGATATTTTGGAAAAAATAGGCAATAATAAACAACGCATTGCTGAAATTGATAGTCAATTCATGAAGGTAATTTTAGACAATGAACAGCGTTTAGCAGATATTAATAGCAAAATATCCCAAACAAAATTAAATGTTAAATATCAAGAACTTCGCGCTCCAGTAGGGGGAATAATTTTTGATCTCCAAGCTAAAAATGTTGGTTTTGTTGCTAATTCCACACAAAAACTACTACAAATTGTCCCCCAAGAAAACCTAACAGCGGAAGTTTTTATTACCAATAAAGATATTGGTTTTGTCAAGAAAGATATGAATGTAGATGTAAGAATTGACTCCTTTCCCTTTAGTGAATTTGGTGATATTAAAGGTAAGGTCACTAAGATTGCTTCAGATGCTTTACCTCCAGACCAAAACCATCAATTCTATAGATTTCCGGCCACAGTTAAGTTAGATAAACAACATTTAAATCTTGCTAATCAAGATAGAAAGATATCTTTACAATCAGGGATGTCTATTACTGCTAATATTAAAGTTCGTGAAGAACGGACGGTAATGAGTTTATTTACAGAGATGTTTACCAAGCAAATTGAAAGTTTAAATGAGGTGCGTTAGGAATAAAAATAGGATTTCTGACTTCTTTTTTATCTTATCAATAAATGATAAATTAATCTAAGAGGTCGGGAATCTAAAATTTTTTGGTGTTTATCCTTCTATGATTTTTATCTCTTCTGGTGTTAAGTTGTAAAGTTGATAAACTAGTTGATCTATTTTTGTTTCTAATGCGGTTGTATCTGCTTTTGGATTTGATTTTTTAGCGGAGAGAATTTGAGCAACTAATTCACATAACAGGTTTTGTATATCCAAATTCATATCTTTAGGAATAGGTATTTTAGAAGTTGTTGTATTATCAAAGTGCATGGTTCTATTAGCTTTAGCAAAAATAAATCTATAAATATACCAATTAATTAAAGTAGAATGTAAAATACTCCAAATCAACTCAGAAGTTAAATTTTGATTTTGATTTAAAGTAATTTGATTAATAGTATCCACTAAAATATAATCATTGTTATCAGGAATAATTCCAGTTATTTTAATATGATTGTAGGGATTTTCAATATGAGCAATTATATTTTGTACTAACAATGAATTTGGATTAATAAATGCTTTTTGGTCATGAATATCTTGTAAATAAACCCTACCTTTAATCCCTGTAATCCCATATTTTTGTATTTCCGCACCACCAATAACATTTCTATCTCCTTGTTCAGAAAGCAATTCCTGGACCATAGCACCTCTTTGATTTGTAGATATATCATTTAATGTTAAACCAGTTGATAAAATTTTTATACCTATTAAGATTTCTTCCGTACTTAATCCATTAGGTAAGAAATTAAATATTTTCGCTAATTTTTTATCTAAATAACCTTGAAATATCACTTGATAATCAACTAATTTAACTTTATATGAACTATAATTTTTTGTTTTAGATATTTTTGTTAAAATAAAAATACATACTTCCAGTTTTACATCTGGCCATACTTTACCGCAGTCTACTAAACTAATTAAATTATCAACCGTTAATTCTCTAATTCTCTCATAATTAGAAGCGAAAGTATATGATTTAGGAATTATATATGATTGGTATCCATGCTTGTGTAATAAATCTACTCCTTTTTTAATAAATAAAATTGCTGTTTCAGTCGTGTTAAATTCATATATTTCATTTAAAATATCTTTTTCATTTTGATTCAATTTTACTCCATAAGGAGGATTTCCAATAACTACATCAAAACCAATAAAAACACCATTATTATTTAATACTTCAGGAAATTCAAAGCGCCATTCTAAAGCATTTTCATATATTCTACCATTTTCTATTTCCTCAATCTCAACCTTTAATTTATCAATTTCATTATTCAACTTAGCAATTTTTTTCTCCCGTTTTGTTT
>Ga0208596_1000027_pt1 | contig 57887 bp, 57 predicted proteins | sample LakMenEpi12Jul11_FD_150686 | JGI IMG/M metagenome (GOLD analysis project Ga0208596, IMG submission 150686) | Freshwater microbial communities from Lake Mendota, WI - 12JUL2011 deep hole epilimnion (SPAdes) | ecosystem: Environmental > Aquatic > Freshwater > Lake > Epilimnion/Euphotic zone ...
GCGTAAAACTAAGGGGATTTTGATGAATAAGGCCCAATTCATTGCCGCGTTGGCCCCACACTTCAACGACAGCAAGAAGGAAGCAGCTCACGCTGTAGATATCGTTTTTGACACAATCACTCGTGCAATGGCGCGTGGCGAAGATGTCATGATTAACGATTTCGGTAAGTTCAAGAAGGTTGATCGCAAGGCACGTATGGGACGCAACCCATTCACCGGCGAGACAATCAAGATCAAGGCTTCAAAGAAGGCTCGCTTCTTGCCTGCAAAGGCTCTTAAGGAAGTTGTTGCTGGCGATCGCAAGCTCGCTCCAGCACCAAAGCCAGAACCAAAGGTTGTTGCTAAGCCTGCAGCTAAGAAGGCAGCTCCTAAGAAGGCAGCTAAGAAAGTTGTAAAGAAGGCAGCAAAGAAGGCCCCTAAGAAGGCTGCGAAGAAGGTAGTTCGCAAGGCAGCTCCTAAGAAGGCTGCGAAGAAGGTTGCAAAGAAGAAGTAATAATCTCTTCTTTAATAAGGCCCACGCTCTATGCGTGGGCCTTATTTTTTTATATTGATTTCTCTTCCTATCCAGCCCATAAAGCGCGCAGCCAGACTTAGAATTGCGCCATGTCGAGATCAGGTGCTGGGAGTACAAAGCCCCTCAAGATTCGCTTCAATCCGCCAAGCGGTTATCCACTGGGAGTAAATCCAACCTTTCGGTTCTGCGCCACAATTTTGATTCCTGTCATGAAACTCATTGCTCGCTATGACTATCGCGAAGGTGTAAAGATTCCAAAGAGTGGTCCAGCCATTGTGGTCTCTAATCATGTTTCGTACATGGATGCCTTTGCACTAGCTTTCTTGCTCTACTCGCACGGACGTGCGCCAAGATTTCTTGGAAAGTCTCAGGTCTTTAGGGTTCCAATTATCGGCAAGATTCTGTTGGCAGCTGAACAGATTCCAGTCGAAAGAGAAAGTAAAGAGGCACGCGTTGCGTTGCAGTATGCACTTCGATTGCTTGAAATGGGTCATCTCGTTGGCGTTTATCCTGAAGGAACGTTAACGCGGGATAAAGATTATTGGCCAATGATTGCAAAGACGGGTGCTGCACGGTTGGCAGTCATTGCTAAGGTGCCTGTCTATCCAGCCGCACAGTGGGGGACGCAACAAATCTTGCCTCCTTACAGAAAAAGATTGCGCCTTTTTCCTCGAGCGACTGTGCGTTATCGCATCGGTGAGCCCGTTGATCTATCGCGTTGGTACGGAAAAGAGGAGGACCCTGCCGCCATGACCGAAGCCACGGCAGAAATCATGAGGGCAATTACCGCATTGTTGGAGGAGATTCGCGGCCAAGAACGTCCAGCGGCTATCTTTGACCCTCATGCATCTGATTTACCCCGCACAGGAAATTTCAGAAAGAATGGAAAGAAGTAATGAGCAGCATTAGCGTCTTCGGTGCCGGAGCTTGGGGTTCCACCCTTGCTCAAGTGCTCTGCGATGCTGGAAATGATGTTCTGCTCTGGGGCCGCAATTCTGAAACTATCGACGAGATTAATGATCTGCACACAAATCAACGTTACTTGGCGGGTCAAGTACTTCCAGCAAATCTACGCGCGACAACAGATCTTGATGAGGCTTTTGCATTTAGTCAGATTTATGTCCTAGCTATTCCCTCTACGCAACTGAGAGCAACACTCAACGAGTGGAAGCCCAGATTCTCAGCGGGTTGCACGATCGTGAGCACGCTCAAGGGAATTGAAGTTTCGACGATGCTTCGAATGACTGAGATCATCGAAGAGGTTCTGGGTAAGCACAAAATCGCGCTCCTCACTGGGCCGAATCTAGCTGATGAACTTATCTTGCGACAGCCAGCAGGAGCCGTTGCTGCATCAACTTCCCTTGCCGTAGCAGAACATGTCCGTGAACTTTTCCGTACTCCTTATTATCGCGTCTATACATCCGTAGATCTGCTTGGATGCGAATTAGCTGGCTCGATTAAGAACGTAATCGCTTTAGCGGTCGGCATTTCAATTGGAATGGGATACGGCGAAAATACGCAAGCAATGCTCATCACCCGTGGTCTCAATGAAGTTGCACGCTTATGTGCCGCACATGGATCAGATCCGCTGAGCGCCGCCGGTTTAGCTGGGATGGGAGACCTCGTTGCGACATGCGGTTCTCCGCTCTCACGCAATAGAACTTTTGGCGAGCTTCTTGGGAAAACTGGATCAATGGAGATGGCGATTGCACAAGGCGCTAAGACCGTTGAAGGCGTTGCATCATCTGGTGCAATTGTTGAGATTGCACACCGCGTAGGGGTTGAAGTTCCGGTGATTGAGGCGGTTGCAGATATCGTCAATGGCGCTCTCACTCCCGAACAAGCACTTACTCGGTTGATGGAGATCACCACTCAAGCTGAAAACTTCATCCGATGACACAGCGCGTAGCAATTATCTGTGGCGGGCGCAGCAGCGAACATGAAATTTCCTGTACTTCAGCAGGGGGAGTTCTCAGTGCAATCGATCGCTCACTGTACGACCCCGTAGTTATAGGCATCACCAAAAAGGGTAAATGGGTTCTTGTCCCTGAAGGCTATGAACTCTCCATACATAACGGCGCGCTTCCTGTGGTTCCGGAAAATGGCAAACCAGTTTCGGTCTCGCCAGAAGGTTTCTCAGTTGATGGAAAATCTCTCGGAATTGAAATTGTTTTTCCAGTACTGCACGGTCCATACGGTGAAGATGGAACCATTCAAGGGCTGCTAGAGATTGCAGATATTCCATTTGTAGGTTCAGGGGTTCTTGCATCTGCAGTTGCGATGGATAAATCATTCGCTAAGCCAATTTTTGCAGCGCACGGAATCAAGGTGGCAGAGGGTCTAGTTGTCCGCAAATCCGAATGGAGTTCCAACAAAGAGTCACTAGCCGCTCAAGTGGCAACTCTCGGCTTTCCTGTATTTGTTAAACCGGCACGAGGTGGTTCAAGTCGCGGCACAACAAAAGTTAAATCTGCCGATCAGTTAGCTGCCGCTGTCGATGAGGCTCATCGCTTCGATCCCAAGGCGATGGTTGAAAATGCTGTGATTGGTCGCGAAATCGAATGCGCGGTGTTGGAAGTTAACGGCAAACCACAAGCATCTATCGTGGGACAGATAGAGATTGATCCCAAATTTGAATTTTATGATTTTGAAGCAAAGTATCTCGATGGTGCAACCAGTATCACCTTGCCGGCACCTATTTCAGAGACGATCGCTGCCCAGATTCAGAGCAAGGCGGTAGAAGCTTTTATTGCTCTGGGCTGCAGTGGCTTAGCTCGTGTCGATTTCTTCTTAACACCAAATGGTGAAGTCATCATCAATGAGCTAAATACGATGCCAGGCTTTACAGCTACTTCAGTTTTTCCCAAGATGTGGGCAGCTAGTGGCGTGGGCTATACAGAAGTGATTACCTACCTACTTGTCAGCGCACTGACGCGCAACAATGGAGTGCTTGGAAATTAGAAAGTAGTTACGGGGCAAGTAAGAGTGCGAGTAATTCCTGGCACTGCTTGAACTTTTGCAAGAATTGAACGCCCGAGATCTTCCATCGAAGGAGATTCGGCGCGCATGATCACATCGTAAGGACCAGTAACGCCCTCAGCCAATGTCACGCCTGCAATTGCACCAACAGCGGTGGCAACAGATGATGCCTTTCCTACTTCGGTTTGAATCAAGATAAATACCTGTACAGACATCATGCTTTCCTTTCGCTGAAGCTAACTTTGTTATGACCAAAAGGTACCTCATCATCTAGGCTTGGCGCTATGGCATTTTCCGAGCGGGAGCTCCTATCACTCGTTGCCTCTGTATTCCAGACTCAATCCTCGGATGACCAAAACACCCATGACATTGTGGTTGGAATTGGTGATGACGCGGCAGTCGTGCGTGGAAATTCTCGACAAGTCATCACCACAGATGTTGCGGTCGAGGATGTCCATTTCAACAAACGCTGGTCTAATGCCTTTGATATTGGTCGCAAAGTCACCGCTGCAAATATTGCGGATGTTTTGGCAATGGGTGCCGCGCCGCAATACCTTGTCGTCGCACTCTCATTGGTTGGAGATGAAGGTCTTGAACGGGTACGCGAACTTGCCGAAGGAATTAAACACGAGGCGGATAAGACAGGTGCTGTTGTTGTCGGGGGAGATATCGCCAGAGCGAATGCAATCTCTATTGCCATGACAGCAATCGGAAGTGTCGAGCGAGCCATTACTCGATCGGGAGCACAGGTCGGAGATGGAATCTACATTTCATCTCTTACGGGTTGGTCTGCAGCAGGCTTGCACATGCTGACTCATGAGATAGAACCAGTGCATGCAGTGCACGCAATGGCTCTGAATGAATTTCGAGCACCATCTCTTGATTACGGAATCGATTTCAGCCGAGCAAATGCGTTGACAGATACCAGCGACGCCTTGCTTATCTCTTGCCAATCCATCGCAGAGGCATCGGGTGTAAACCTTCATATCGACCCTGCACAGCTCGAAGGTGCTTACGAGTTCAAGGAGCTTTCGCTGCTTGCTCAGTCAGTCGGCGTTGATGTCTTTGAGTGGATTCTTGGCGGCGGTGAAGATCATGTTTTTGTTGCGACCGGACTGGATCTTCCAGGTATCCGTATTGGAGATGTGAAGCAGGGCTCAGGAGTTACTGGTCTTGAAATGAAAAAAGCGCCACAGATGTGGCGCCATTTTCAGTAAAGAAAAATTAACGGGTAACTTTTCCAGCCTTTAGGCAAGATGTGCATACATTCTGACGCTTTGTTGAGCCGCCAACGAGTGTGCGTACACGCTGAATATTTGGATTCCAACGACGACGTGTCTTTACCTGAGAGTGTGAAACATTGTTACCGAAGCTGGGCCCTTTGCCACAGATATCGCATGTTGATGCCACAGCAGTACTCCTTTATATCTCTTCCATCATGAATTCTTGATCAGTTGACGAATCAGGTCAATTGACCGATCCGGCAGGGCAGAAGGGTATCAAGACAAGGGGTAAGTCGGCCAATCGCCATAAATATGCGCTCACATGGAGCAGGTACGCGAGAGAATAACTAGGTGGCAACCCTGGATTTCAAACTCTCATCCATCCTCGGTGATCGCACAGCAAAAGCGCTCGATACAACCTTCGGATATCGCACCGTGCGGGATCTGCTGCACCACTATCCACGCCGCTATTTGGTGCGTGGCGAACTCAGCGACATTGGAGCTCTCAATGAAGGTGATGAGGTAACAATTCTCGCCGAAGTCTTTAGCGCTTCGACGAGACGTTTTGCCGCGCGAAAAGGCAACATGCTTGAGGTTGTAGTGACAGACGGAACTTCCAAGTTATCACTAACATTTTTTAATCAGGCTTGGCGTGAAAAAGAATTAAAAGTAGGACAACAAGGTCTATTTGCAGGCAAGGTTGGAGTCTTCAATGGCAAGCGGCAGTTAGCTCACCCCGATTACGAACTCATTCCTGATGGAAACGATGTTGATGCAGCAGTAGAAGGTTTTGCAGGCAGATATCTACCGATGTATCCAGCGTCTGCAAAATTGCCGTCATGGAAAATTTCAAAGTGTATAGAACTCTGCATCGGTGCTTTAGATGAAATCGACGATCCGATTCCACAATTCATTCTTGATAAACATCAGTTTCCCTCTCTGCAGCAAGCACTCGTACAGATACATCAGCCTGCTGATCTAGAAAGTGCTGAACGCGCACGCGAACGTCTGACCTTTGATGAGGCATTTATTTTGCAGCTCTTGCTTGTGAGTCGAAAAGAGAAGATGAAGTCTCTCGATGCGATTGCTCGAGTTAAGCGCGGAGGTGGAATTCTTTCCGCCTTCGATCAATCACTTCCCTTTGAACTCACAGCTGGGCAGAATGCTGTAGCTGCCGAGATAGAAAGTGATTTAGCGCAATCGCACCCGATGCATCGCTTGTTACAGGGTGAAGTTGGTTCGGGAAAGACTGTGATTGCACTTCGTGCCATGTTAACTGTCGTTGATAGCGGCGGACAGGCTGCGTTACTAGCGCCAACGGAGGTACTTGCTGCGCAACATCTTCGCACAATTCAAAAGCTTATGGGCGAGCTTGCGCATGGAGGAATGATTGGTGCATCAGATATCGCAACGCGAGTCACGCTAATTACTGGGTCACAGAGTGCATCAGAACGAAAAGAAGCTTTAGCTCTTGCTGCAAGTGGAGCAGCTGGCATCGTGATTGGAACCCACGCATTGCTAAGTGCTTCCGTAGAGTTTAATGATTTAGGTCTCATCGTCGTCGATGAGCAGCACCGATTCGGTGTCGAACAGAGAGATGCACTTAAAGGCAAAGCGAAGATTCCTCCACATCTTCTTGTAATGACCGCTACACCGATACCACGCACTGTTGCAATGACAGTCTTCGGAGATTTAGATATCTCAACTTTGCGAGAGCTACCTTTGGGTCGCGCACCTATCTCTACCCACGTTGTGAACACTGTAGAAAAGCCGGCATACCTCGAGAGGGCGTGGGAGCGAATCTGCGAAGAAGTCTCGCAGGGACATCAAGCGTACGTAGTTGCTTCACGAATTAATGCAGATGTCTCTGAGGATGCTGATATTGACTTCCTTCTAGGGACAACATCACTTGAGCTTGCAAGTGTTGACGAGTTAGCGCCCAAGCTTGCAACAGGTCCACTTAAGGGAGTGAGAGTAGCCCCACTGCATGGTCGCCTTTCTAGCGAACTCAAAGACGCAACAATGAGCGCATTTGCAGCCCGCGAAATTGATGTTCTCGTCTCAACAACTGTCATCGAGGTCGGCGTAGATGTGCCAAATGCAACAGTCATGGTGATCATGGATGCAGAACGATTCGGTGTATCCCAGTTGCATCAATTGCGAGGACGCGTGGGTCGCGGAACATCACCTGGTCTCTGTATTTTGATTACGACGGCAATTGCAGAAACTCCGGCTCGGGTACGTCTTGAGGCGGTTGCCGGTAGTACAGACGGTTTTGAACTCTCGAGAATTGATTTAGAACAACGCCGCGAAGGTGATGTACTGGGAGCCGCTCAATCAGGTTCTCGCTCGCATCTGCGCTTGCTGCGAGTTTTGCGAGACGAAGATTTGATTTTGACCGCGCGTTCAGATGCGCAAGAGCTATTGGCTATCGATCCTGATCTATCTAAGAATGAGCAGTTAGCTAGAGAATTCGCTAAAGTTGAGGATGACGAAGCTTCCGATTTCATAGACAAGGGTTAGGTCAATGAGAATAATTGCCGGCCTTGCTAAAGGTAGAAATATCTCCTCCGTTGCCGAATCAACCCGACCAACATCTGATCGCGCTCGTGAAGCCCTCTTCTCATCTCTGGCATCAGAATTTGGTGACTTCGACGGACTTAATGTTCTAGATCTCTATTCAGGCACTGGTGCGATCGGTCTTGAAGCACTTTCTAGAGGCAGCTCAACAGTGCATTGTGTTGAGAGTAATGAAAAAGCTTCACAGTCCATTCTTGCAAATTACGAAGGTATTAAGAGTTCACAATTTCCGGGAAGTTTTCATCTCTATTCAATGGCAGTGGACCGTTTTCTGGAAGGCCCGGCACCCATGCAGTACCACTTTATATACATCGATCCACCATATGAGTTTTCAGATGTTGAAGTAATTGAAAACCTTATTGCTCTGGTTGATGGAAAATTCATTCACCCCGATGGACTCATCGCAGTAGAGCGAAATAGCAGAGTGCGAGAGTTGAGCTGGCCATACGGTCTTGAGCAACTACGAGAAAAAAACTATGGTCAAGCAACGATTTTCTATGGTGTTCCTACGCCTGAAATGGATCTCGGCTGATCTTCTTGCTAGCGTTTGCCATATGAAACGCGCTGTGTGCCCTGGATCTTTCGATCCTGTGACTCTTGGACACCTCGATATCATCGAGCGAGCCAGCGCTCAATTTGATGAAGTTGTGATTGCAGTCTTGGTAAATCGCACGAAGTCGAGCATGTTTACAGTTCAAGAACGAATGGAGATGATTACAAAGACGACTGGGCATCTTCCAAATATTCGAGTCGATTCTTGGTCAGGTCTGCTTGTTGAATACTGCAAGAGTAATGATATTCAGAGCATTGTTAAGGGACTTCGCGCCGTCACCGACTTTGATTACGAGTTACAGATGGCGCAAGTTAATCTGCAAGCCTCAGGAGTTGAGACAATGTTTATGGCAACAGCTCCTGCGCATTCTTTCCTCTCTTCTTCACTTGTTAAAGAGCTCGCTCATTACGGGGGAGATGTATCATCAATGGTTCCAAAGATCGTGAACGAGGCTCTCAAGGCTCGCGTAGCAGAAAGTGGTAACTAACCATGGATTCAATTGAAAAACTCAATGCAGCAATAACTCTCATTGAAGAAGCTCGTGGAGTTCCTCTATCTGCCTCTTGTGTTGTACATCGTGGCGAGATTCTTGAAATTCTTGATGGTGCCCGCGTTGCTCTTCCAACCGATTTAGATCAAGCAATAGAAATCATTGCGGCACGTGAAAACATAATTGAAGAAGCGCGTACAAGCGCAGAGCATTTAATCGCAACTGCACGTGAAGATGTTTCACGTATGGTTGAGCAGACTGCAATCGTGCAGGCGGCACGTGACGAGGCGCAACGCATTCTTGATGATGCACGTGCCCTTGCCGATGAAGAACGTGCGGAGGTTGAGACTTATATTGACGGACGCTTAGCCACACTTGAAGTCATTCTAAATAAAACGATGGAAGCAGTTGCGCGAGGTCGCGAACGCCTCGAGGGTGCCGGCGATAAGGATGTTCTTTCACAACTTTCAGAAGAAAAGTAAGAGTTTTCCCGTGGTTAAGCCCTCCCATATTTATCATCTGAATACGCATGAGGTTCCTCGTCGTGCTGGCGAGATGAAGGAGTATCAACTTGACCTCGTTGTCCCTGAACCCTTGGGTGTTCCTCTTATCTCCGTGCAGATCGGATCTGTCGTTGAAGTCGATGCACGCTTAGAGGCGGTAACTGAAGGAATTCTGCTCAGCGCTGAGATCTTTGCAGTTGCAACCGGTGAATGCATTCGGTGCTTAGACCCAGTTGAACTTGAAATTGATAGGAAGATTCAAGAGCTCTACCTCTACGAAGATGATGGAGGAAAGAAGAAGGCTCACTCCAAGAAGAGCGAGCCTGTTGAAGATGATCTTGATGAGGTGGAACTTCTCTACCTAGATGGCGTCATCATGGACCTGGAGCCACCAATCCGCGATGCGATCGTGCTCGATCTACCCGTGAATCCGCTCTGCGACCCTGATTGCCTTGGGCTCTGCCCAGATTGCGGCCAGAAGTGGGAGATGCTGCCAGAGGACCACGCACACGAGGTCATCGATGCTCGCTGGGCAGGTCTGGGCGGTCTGGATTTTAAGAATTCGGACTCTTAGGGGATACTTCTCCCATACAACACCCCGCTCGATTACATAATTTTTATAAGAAGGACGGTTTACCTCATGCCAGTACCAAAGCGAAAGATGTCTCGTTCGAAGACACGTTCACGTCGAAGCATGTGGAAGACAACTGCCGCAGCTCTTGCGAATTGCCCACAGTGCCAGCAGCCAAAGTTGCAGCACACAGCATGTCCAACATGCGGTACATATAACCGCCGCCAAGTTATAGACATCTGATCGAAGGCTTGTTCTGTTCTCTGATCTCACGAAGGCACTCGGCGTTGAGGTTGATCCACAACTCCTTGAACTAGCTTTAACTCATCGATCTTTCGCTTATGAGAATGGTTCAACACTGACCAACGAGCGATTAGAGTTTTTGGGAGATTCAGTTCTTGGACTCGTCGTTACAGAGGAGCTCTACCTTCGCTATCCAGATTTAGATGAAAGCCGTCTCTCTCCACTACGTTCTGGAATAGTAAATATGCGTGCGTTGGCAGATATTGCCCGCACACTCGAGCTCGGTAAATACATTCGCCTGGGAAAAGGCGAAGAAGTTACAAATGGCCGTGATAAGAACTCCTTGTTGGGTGATGCGCTAGAGGCGCTCATCGGAGCGATTTATATCGATTCTGGTTTTGCAACTGCATCAGCTGTTATCCAAAGACTCATCAAGAGCACCCTCGAAGAAGCGATGGCAAAGGGTGCGGGCCTTGACGGAAAAACTGCCCTCCAAGAACTCGTTGCTTCCCTGGGTATGGGAACACTTGAGTATCTGCTTGCTGAAAGCGGTCCGGATCACGATAAATCCTTTACCGCTATCGCAGTAGTCGGGGGAGTCGAAATTGCGCAAGGAGAAGGAAAAAGTAAGCGTGAAGCCGAGCAAGCCGCGGCCCGTAGTGCCTACGAAAAATTGAGCTCATAAACCGATAGGTTTGCCCACGTGTATTTGAAGAGTATGACCCTCAAGGGCTTTAAGTCCTTCGCCTCAGCGACGACTCTTCACCTCGAGCCAGGTATCACCTGCGTGGTTGGTCCTAACGGATCTGGAAAATCGAATGTGGTTGATGCGCTCACCTGGGTTATGGGTGAACAAGGCGCAAAGTCTCTGCGCGGCGGAAAGATGGAAGATGTAATTTTCGCTGGAACTTCAGGGCGTGCGCCTCTAGGTCGCGCAGAAGTGTCACTGACTATCGACAACTCAGATGGTGCACTTCCGATTGAATACAGTGAAGTAACAATTTCGCGCTTACTTTTCCGCAACGGCCAAAGTGAATATCAAATTAATGGTGAAGCATCGCGACTTCTAGATATACAAGAACTCTTGAGTGATTCCGGAATTGGTCGCGAAATGCACGTGATCGTGGGCCAAGGTCAGCTTGATGCGATCTTGATGGCAACCCCTGAAGAGCGACGCGGATTTATTGAAGAAGCTGCTGGAGTTCTCAAGCACCGCAAACGTAAAGAGAAAGCGCTGCGCAAGCTCGACTCTATGCAGGCAAACCTTGCTCGTGTACAAGATCTGACCGTTGAACTTCGCCGCCAACTTCGTCCGCTTGGTAAGCAAGCGGAAGTTGCAAAGAAAGCTGCAACGATTCAAGCCGATCTTCGCGATGCCAAGCTTCGACTTTTAGCAGATGACTTTATCTCTTTATCAAAGACGCTCGATGCCGAGGTTGCAGATGAGACTGCGTTACGCGCTCGCAGATCTGAGGTTGAAGCAGAACTTGAAACAACTCGTCGTCGCGAAGAGTCTCTCGATGCACAATCTGCAGTCGAAAGCCCCTTGCTCATTCAAGCGCAGGAGAACTTCTACTCCCTTTCTGCCCTTCGTGAAAAATTCCGTGGAACTCAATCACTTGCACAGGAACGTTCACGCTTCTTGGCAGAAGAAGCTGAAGAAGCTCGTAATGCAGGTCGAGATCCTGAAGCGCTTGAACGCGAAGCGGCCACACTGCGCGCAGAAGAAAATGCGCTGCGTGCAAGCGTTGAGACCGCTCGTGCTCATTTGATTCGATCGACAGAAGAGTTAGCAAGCGCCGAAGCATCACTGAAAAGTGAAGAAGATAAAATCGCAGCGGCTCTTCGAGCAATTGCAGATCAGCGCGAAGGAACTGCTCGACAAGAAGGCCACATTAAGTCTCTGACAGCTCGTCTTGATGCAATTGCCGAAGAGATTTCTCGACTTACAAAGGCCCGCGATGAAGCGCAGGCGCGGGTTGATAGCGCATCACGCGAATATTCCACTCTCGAAATGGAGATCGCTGGAGCCGATGCCGGCGAACAGGGATTGGATTCACTCTTTGAGCAAGCAAAACGAGAGTTGGACGCTGCAAAGAAGAAGCATTCAGATCTGATTGATCTAGAGCGCAGGACTGAGCGCGAAAAGAATGCGACTGAATCAAAACTTGAGGCAATGCGCATCACTTCAAGCAATCGGGATGGAGGCGCTGCCCTCGTACGAGATTCCCGTGGAATTTCAATCTTAGGATCGATTGCATCCCTCATTCGTATTGACGCTGGGTGGGAAGCAGCGACTGCGTCGGCTCTTGGTTCTCTTGCTGATGCAATCGTTGTTCGTGATCTCAGTTCAGCGGTAAGCGCCCTCACAACTCTGCGCAGCGAGAACTTGGGTCAAGCAGATGTTCTAGTTCATGATGGAAACAGCGCGCAAACTTTGGCTATTCCACAAGGTTTAACCCCACTTCTCCAGCACATTCACACAAGCGAGATCGATGACTTGCTGACCTCTCTTCTCGCTACAACGGTCGTTGCAAACGATGCACGCGAAGCGCAAGATATTCTGCGTAGTCACCCACAGTTGACCGTTGTTACCCGCGATGGAGATGTTCTCACCAGCAGAAGAGTCCGTGGAGGATCTCAATCTTCATCATCACTTATTGAAATCAACGCTCTCATTGAAGAACTCTCAACAAAGTTGGAGGGTCTTAACCATGAGTGCAACCGTCTAACATTTGAAATATCAACTGCGGTTCGTGAAGTTGAAGAAAAGCAAGGCGCTTTTGATGTTGCTCTCTCGCAGCTCAACGAATCAGATGCACGAATCGCTGCGATCACAGAAGCACTGGCGGTATCGGGTCAGAATATGAAGTCTGCTAGTGCGGAAGTCGAGAGACTTAACGTAGCGATCTCTGAGGCAAGCGCAGCAAAATCGCGTGATGAGAATGAAGTTAAGGTTGCCACGGAGCAATTGCAGCATCATGGTGAGATTGCTGAGCCAGATCATGAGCTAGCTCAAACTCTTCGCGCCAAAGTTTCTTCTGCCCGCACAACAGAAGTTGAAGCTCGTCTAGCCGTCCGCACAAGTGAAGAGCGAGTCGATTCACTCGCTGCACGCGCACAAGCACTTGAAGACGGTGCACGCGCCGAGCGCGAAGCATCAGAGCGAGCTGTGTCTCGTCGTGGTGCGCGAGCACGTGGAGCTTTGATCTCTCAATCTATTGCAGAGGCAGCATACGAAGCGTTGATTCATATCGAGCGCTCAATCGCTAAAGCGTCTGCAGAACGCTCACGCCTTGAGAGCTCTCGTAGCGATCGTGAGGGCGAAACACTTACAGTCCGTGCTCGTAGTCGTGAACTCACACTCGAACTTGATCAACTTACCTCCAGCGTTCATCGTGATGAGATTGCTCGAGCAGAGCAGCGTATGCGCATTGAAGCTTTAGAGACTAAGGCGGTCGAAGAACTCGGAATTGATGTCACAACTTTGGTCAATGAGTATGGTCCCGATAAAGACGTTCCAACATTTATCGAAACCGAAAGCGGCGAAATAGTTGCAACCGAGATGGTTCCATATCGCCGCGATCAACAAGAGAAGCGTCTTGCCGCTACAGAGCGATCACTTACATTACTTGGAAAGATCAACCCACTTGCCCTTGAGGAGTACAGCGCACTCGAAGAACGCCTGAAGTTCTTAGCCGAACAGCTGGAGGACCTTAAGAATACAAAGAAAGATCTGCTCGACATTGTCAAAGAAGTTGATGATCGCGTTCAGCAGATCTTTATGGAAGCCTATGAAGAGACGGCTAGGCAATTTGCTGAAATCTTCCCTCGCTTATTCCCTGGTGGAGATGGCCGCCTGATTTTGACCAACCCTGATGATCTCTTGAACTCAGGTGTCGATGTTGAGGCACGTCCTCCTGGAAAGCGCGTCAAGCGTCTCTCACTGCTATCAGGTGGAGAAAAGTCACTCACCGCAGTTGCGATGTTGGTAGCGATCTTTAAATCTCGCCCAAGCCCGTTCTATGTCTTGGATGAGGTAGAAGCAGCTCTCGATGATGTAAACCTCGGTCGTTTACTGGGAGTGCTTGAAGAGCTTCGCGAGAGTTCGCAGTTGATCATTATTACTCACCAGAAGCGCACCATGGAGATTGCCGATGCGCTCTATGGAGTGACTATGCGTGGCGATGGAGTGACAGAAGTTATTTCACAACGTTTACGCGAATCCGAAAACGCATAATCTAAGGCCACCTCGATGGGTTTATTTGGAAAACTCGTTGCAAAACTTTCGCGGTCTTCAATCACCCCGTTGGATTGGGAAGAAGCGCGCAAAGAACTTCTTGCATCAGATTTAGGTCCCACTCTGGTCGATCAGGTAATTGCCTCGGCCAAAAAACTGCGAGCAGAGGATGCGCAGTCAGGTCTCACTTTGATTCTCAACGAAATTTTGAGCACTCGATCACGCGAGATTGCATACCAAAGTCCGCTCTCCGTCTTCTTGCTTGTGGGCATTAATGGAACCGGCAAGACAACCTCTGCAGCCAAATTAGCCAACACGCTTTGTAAGAGTCAAAGATCAGTAGCACTGGCCGCTGCTGACACATTCCGTGCTGCAGCAGTGGATCAGCTGCAGACATGGGGTACTCGCATTGGCGTCGATGTCATTACGGGGAAAGATCAATCCGAGCCAGCATCTGTCGCCTTCGATGCAGCAACATTTGCTAAAGAAAATAATCGTGAAGTGTTGATTGTTGATACTGCTGGTCGCCTGCACAACAAGAGCGATTTGATGAATGAATTAGGCAAGGTTAAGCGCGTGGTTGAAAAAGTTGCACCCGTTACTGAAGTTCTTTTAGTAATCGATGCAACAACCGGACAAAACGCAATGAATCAAGCGAAAGTGTTTAGTGAAGCAGTAGATGTAACGGGGCTAATAGTGACAAAGATGGATGGCAGCGCTAAAGGCGGTATCGCTCTAGCCATTGAGGCTGAACTTGGGATTCCGATCAAATTTATCGGTACAGGGGAGTCGATCGAGGATTTCGCGCCATTTGAGCCCGCGCTCTATATTCAGTCTTTACTCGAAGCCTGAGCACCCCCTGGCGTAACCGAGATGTAACACAAGCGCTCTTTTTGTGACCATTTCTTAACTTCATTTCCGACTGACCGTAACCACTCCAGAGCATCTTGAGCCCATACCAAGACCTCAAGGGCGAGGCTTCTTTTACATAATGAGAAAAGGTAGATCTGTATGGAAGAGATAGTTCTGAACTCCGGTGATACAGCCTGGATTTTAGCTAGTACTGCACTTGTACTTTTAATGACACCGGGTCTTGCATTCTTCTACGGAGGAATGGTTCGCACTAAGAGTGTTCTCAACATGATGATGATGTCAATCATCACCGTCGCAATCGTGAGTGTTTTGTGGGTCATCTACGGATTCGAACTTGCATTTGGTCACGATGCTGATTCGCCGTGGTTTGGAAACATCTCCTTCTCTGGACTTGGTTCCCAGGTAAATGACTTTGCCAACAACGGTGGCACCTATCCAATTCCAGTTCTAGTCTTCGCCGCATTTCAATTGATGTTTGCAATCATTACGCCAGCGTTGATCTCTGGAGCAGTCGCCGATCGTGCAAAGTTTTCAGCTTGGGCTGTCTTTGTCGCAATTTGGTCAACTATTGTTTACTTTCCAGTCGCACACTGGGTATTTGCTTTTGGCAATAAGGTCGGAGATACCATTACGGGTGCTGGTTACCTTGCGGGTAAAGGTGTCCAAGACTTTGCTGGTGGTACTGCAGTGCACATCAATGCCGGCGCAGCAGCACTTGCGCTAGCGATCATTCTCGGCAAGCGTCACGGTTGGAGAAGAGATCCAATGCGTCCACACTCACTTCCTTTGGTGATGCTTGGAGCGGGATTACTCTGGTTCGGTTGGTTTGGATTCAACGCAGGTTCTTCTCTTGCTGCAAATGGAATCGCAGGACTTGCGTTGATCAATACTCAAGTCGCCACAGGTGGCGCAATTCTGGGCTGGTTACTTGTTGAAAGAATTCGTAATGGTCATCCCACTTCATTGGGTGCGGCATCGGGAGCAGTTGCCGGATTAGTTGCAATCACACCAGCGTGTGCTTTTGTCGATCCATGGGCGGCAGTGGTCATCGGTTTTGTTGCTGGAATCCTGTGTTCATTGGCAGTGGGGCTCAAGTACATCTTCAATATTGATGATTCCCTCGACGTTGTTGGAGTTCACCTTGTTGGAGGAATCTGGGGATCACTTTCACTTGGATTCTTCGGTACCGCTGCGGTAAACAGCATCGGACTAGATGGATTGCTCTACGGAGGAGGAACTCAGCTCTTGATGAAGCAACTTCTCGGAGTCGGCTTAGTATTTGCTTATTCATTTATTGCCACTTTGATCATCGGCTTTGCTATCGAAAAGACGATGGGATTCCGAATCAAGCGCGAAAATGAGCTAGAGGGAATCGATCTTGTCGAGCATGCGGAGAGTGCTTATGAATTCGCTGGAACTACACCTGGAGGTTCATCGCTATGAAACTAATTACAGCAATCGTGAAGCCATTTAAGTTAGATGATGTAAAGGATGCGCTACATGCGGCAGGAATAAAGGGTATGACTGTCTCAGAAGCTAGTGGCTTTGGTCGCCAACGTGGACATACAGAGGTCTATCGTGGTGCTGAATACACAGTCGATCTTGTGCCAAAAATTCGACTAGAAATACTTGTCGATGATGCTGATGTAGAGGGCGCACTCGAACTCATCGTGAAGGCTGCCAACACCGGTTCGATAGGTGACGGCAAGGTGTGGACCACGCCAGTTGAAGAGGTCATCCGAGTTCGCACTGGCGAACGAGGCTCTGCGGCAATCTAGAGATTGGGCGGCCATCGGCAATCAGGTCATGGCCGCCCTTCTCAAGTAGAGTGCGCTCACTATGTTTGAGTCGCTCACAGGAAAATTCACACAGGCATTTTCCGCCCTTCGTTCGCGCGGAAAGATCTCCTCTGCCGATATTGATCAAGTAGCAGATCAGATTTATCAGGCGCTTCTTGAGGCTGATGTTGCACTTGGTGTCGTTGAGAGCTTCGTAGAAAAAATTAAGACTAAGTCGCTAGAAGCGCTACCGTCTCTTCAATCCGGTTCAAATCAAGCCCAAGCGATCTTTGAAATTGTTAATGCTGAGCTGATTGAAATTCTTGGTGGTCAAGCGCGCCGAGTTCGTCTAGCAAAGAACCCACCAACGGTAATCATGTTGGCAGGCTTGCAAGGTGCAGGAAAGACAACACTTGCTGGAAAGCTGGCAAAACACTTTAAGGATTTAGGTGACACACCCCTATTAGTCGCATCAGATTTGCAACGCCCAAACGCGGTCAATCAGTTGCAGATTGTTGGCGAAAGTGTCTCTGTGCCAGTTTTCGCACCGGAACCTGGCAATGGAGTCGGTGATCCAGTTTCAGTTGCAAAAGCCGGTGTGAAATTTGCTCAATCTAAGTTATATAACATCGTCATTGTTGATACCGCAGGACGACTCGGCGTAGATGAAGAGATGATGAAGCAAGCGTGCGATATTCGAGATGCAATATCTCCTGATGAAATTCTCTTTGTTGTCGATGCGATGATTGGTCAAGATGCAGTGAAAACTGCGCAAGCCTTTAAAGTTGGCGTTGGCTTTGATGGCGTTGTGCTCACTAAGTTAGATGGCGATGCGCGTGGTGGTGCAGCCCTCTCAATCACAGCGCTCACCGGTAAGCCCATCATGTTTGCTTCCACCGGTGAAAAACTCTCCGATTTTGATCTCTTCTACCCAGAACGTATGGCATCTCGCATTCTTGGAATGGGCGATGTTGCAACGTTGGCTGAACAAGCAAAGAAAGCTCTCGACGGAGAGACATCGGCCAAGATGGAAGAGAAATTCATTAAGGGAGAAGATTTCACCTTAGAAGATTTTCTCGAGCAGCTAGAAGCTATGTCGAAGATGGGTTCTATGGGTAAGTTGCTCAGCATGCTGCCCGGTGCAGGTGCGATGAAGAAGCAGATTGAAAACTTTGATGAAAGTGAAATTGTTCGTACCAAAGCAATTGTTCAATCGATGACACCAAAAGAACGTCTTGAACCAAAAATCCTTAATGGTTCAAGGCGTGCGCGAATAGCCGCGGGATCAGGGCGAAAAGTTCAAGAAGTAAATGCACTCGTCGATAAGTTCTCCGCGGCGCAGAAGATGATGAAGCAGATGCGAAACGGCGGGGGAGCACCTGCCGGAATGGCCCTTCCACCTGGGATGCCTGGGATGCCTGGGATGCCACCTATGCCCAAAAAGAGCGCTCCGCCTGCCAAAAAGAAGTCACGATCAGGAAATCCAGCCAAGAGAGCGGTCGAAGAGAACTCTTGATTTTGGATCGAGGGGCTCACATGGCAAGATTGGCCTCCTGTGACGGGGCCCTCTACCCCCGAAACATCCACATCCATCGTTGGATCTTTGCGCTGGGCACCCCGCTACAGCTACGAGATTGAACACATATTTTTAGGAGCACCACTGCTTTGGCTACAAAAATTCGTTTAATGCGCATGGGCAAGATCCGTACACCGTTCTATCGCATCGTTGTTACAGATTCACGCAAGGCACGTAACGGTCTATCGATCGAAGAGATTGGTCGCTACGTTCCAGGGCAAGAGCCATCAATTATTGAAGTGAACTCAGAGCGCGCTCTCTACTGGTTAGGCGTTGGCGCACAACCATCTGAGGCTGTAGAGGCAATTCTTAAAGTCACAGGCGATTGGCAGAAGTTCAAGGGTCTTCCAGGAACTGAAGGAACTCTTCGCTTTGCAACACCAAAGCCACACAAGAGCGTTGCATATGAAGCTGCAGTTAAATCTGCAATGGATGAGCCAAAAGAAGGCGCAACTACTCTGAAGAAGAAGGCGCAAGAGAAGCTTGCTGCAAAGGCAAACCCAGTCGTCGTAGAAGAGACACCAGCAGTAGTGTCCGAGCCAGAAGCTGTCGCTGAAGTGTCCGAGCCACAAGCCGTCGCCGAGGTGTCCGAGGTTCCAGCTGAAGTTGTAGAGACAGAAGTTGTGGTTGAAACCGCTGAAGAAAAAGCAGCTGAGTAAGCATGATTGACGAAGCTCTCGAGCATCTTGTTAAAGGGATTGTAGATAATCCTGAGGATGTCATCGTCAAGGAGAAGACACATCGTCGAGGTACAACTCTTGAAGTTCGTGTTAATCCTGAAGATATCGGTAAGGTCATTGGTCGTAATGGTCGTACAGCAAAAGCGCTTCGCACAGTTGTAAGCGCTCTTGCTGGACGTAGCGTTCGCGTTGATCTCATCGATACTGACGAGGCTCGTTAAGAAAACTTATGTCATGCGCCTAAATGTTGGGCGCATTGGTCGTGCCCATGGAATCTTGGGCGAGGCGACAATCGAAGTTCGAACAGATGATGCGGCGTCCCGTTTTGCACTTGGTGCAACTCTTGAGACAGATAGCAACGGAACCCTTGTAGTTGATTCTGTGCGAGTCCATAACGGAATTCTCTTGCTCTCCTTTGCGGGCTATGCAGATCGCAACGCTATCGAGAAGCTGCGTGATGTTCTTCTCTATGCCGATGTAGATATCGATGCCCCTGGTGAAGATGAAGATGATTATCATGTACTCCAGCTCATCGGCTGCCGAGCAGATTTAGAAGATGGCAGCACCTTGGGAGAAGTAAGTGATGTTCTCAACCTTCCGGGGCAGGATGTTCTTGTAATCAAGGCCGAGAGCGGAGAAGTGCTGATCCCATTCGTGCGCGTACTTGTTCCAGTTGTTGATATCGCAGGCAAGAGACTTACTGTAATTCCACCAATCATCGATGGGCAGATGTTATGAGAATTGATGCGATCACAATATTCCCTGATTACTTTGCGCCCTTGCAATTATCCCTCTTAGGCAAGGCGCAAGACGGCGGCTTACTCTCCATTAATGTTCACGATCTGCGCGCACAGACTTCTGATGTTCACCACACGGTCGATGATGCTCCATACGGTGGCGGTGCCGGAATGGTGATGTTGGCAGATGTATGGGGCAACGCAATTGATGAGGTGATTGATGACGGCGCAATTCTGATTGTTCTTACTCCGGCTGGCCGACGCTTTAACCAAGAGATGGCAGCAGAACTCTCTCGTGCATCACATTTGATCTTTGCCTGCGGTCGATATGAAGGAATCGATGACCGCGTGCGAATTCACTACAGCCAAGCTGAATATCAGGAGCGAAACATTCAGGTGCGAGAAGTTTCGATCGGTGATTATGTCCTTGGAGGGGGTGAGGTTGCATCAATGGTCATGATTGAGGCAATCACTCGTTTGATTCCTGGAGTACTTGGAAATCCACTTTCTTTGGCTGAAGAGTCACATAATGAAGAGGGTTATCTTGAATATCCCAACTTCACACGTCCAAAAGAGTGGAGGGGGTTAGAAGTTCCTCCTATTCTGCTCAGCGGAAATCACGGTGCAATTGCTGCATGGCGAGCATCACAAGCGCAGGAGAGAAAAGACACGAATAGTAACTAGTGAGTAACACACTCACTGCCGTAGCGTTACGGCCATGACTTACGATTCCGCAGCGATTCAATCTCGCCTCATCCGCGATCTAGAACCCGCTGTCGAAGTCGAACTCAATCGCCATTTAGGCGTTCAGAAAAATTGGTATCCGCACGAGTATGTCCCATGGTCGGAAGGTCGCGATTATGCAGGTCCACTCAACGGTGACGCGTGGGAAGCAAAAGATTCTCGGCTGACTCCAGTGGCACAAGATTCGCTGATACTTAATCTTCTTACTGAAGATAATTTGCCTAGCTATCACACTGAAATTGCAATCTCTATGGGTCGAGATGGCGCATGGGGAAATTGGATTGAACGCTGGACTGCTGAAGAAGCACGTCACAGTATTGTGATTCGCGACTACCTCATGGCAACTCGTGGAGTGGATCCGTACGAACTCGAAGATCTCCGAATGGCGCACATGTCTTTGGGATATCAAACTCCTTATGAGAACGATATGTTGCATACCGTTGCATATGTTTCGTTCCAGGAATTAGCTACTCGTATCTCACACCGCAACACAGGCAAACTTTCAAATGATCCGATCGCCGAGTCAATGATGCAACGAGTGGCACTTGATGAAAACTTGCACATGATTTTTTACCGTAACCTTTTGGGAACCGCACTTGAACTCGAACCAAACGCGGCCATGAGAGCTATTGCTGATGTTGTTACAAACTTTGATATGCCAGGAGCGAACATGCCTGGCTTTGGTCGCAAAGCAGTTCAGATTGCACTGGCTGGAATTTATGATCTTCAGCAGCACCTTGATGAGGTAATCGCTCCAGTCTTGCGTGCATGGAATGTCTTTGACCGTACAGACCTTTCAGGTGATGGCCTAGTTGCTCGTGAGGAGCTTGCCGCCTTTATCAAGACGGCATCTGCCGATGCTCAGCGCTTTAGCGAAAAACGAGAGATTCATTTTGAGCGCCTTATTGCTCGCGGGCAGGAACCAATCCGCATTCCAAGGTAGATTACGGTCATGTGCAGATTACTCGCCTATGCCTCGACCGAACCTGCGACCCTTGCAACAATCGTGGGTCCGACGCTTTCAGATTTTGTAGAGCTCTCCAAAGAACATAAACACGGGTGGGGAGTAACAACGTGCGCATCGATAGGTGGGGTTCAGGAACGTGAACGCGATCTAGCGCCTGCAGTTGAGAGCGAACTTTTCGCCGAGGTCGCTTCAACTAAACCCACCGATGGCGCACTGGTTCATCTTCGACTTGCATCAAAGGGTTTGACGGTTGATCTATCCAATAATCACCCATTTATCCACGGCGATATCTCCTTTATGCATAATGGAACAATTCGCCCAGCATCGAGCATTGAACATCTCGTTGATGCTGATCTTCTTGGACAACTGACTTCAACAACTGATAGCGAACGCTATTTCTTTGCAATTTTGTCTGCAGCGAAGAAGCTGGGGCTCATTGAAGCCATCGCTGCCACAGTCAAGGAAATCGCAAGCACCGCTGATTACTCGGCCATCAACTCAATAACTCTGACTCCAGATTTCTTGATCGCTGTCTGCCAATTCAATGTGGCAGAACAGAGCGAATGGACGGTTCCATTTCACTATGAGCTTCGCTTTACAAAGGAAGATGGTGCTATCAAAGTGGCATCAACCGGATGGGGCCATGACGATTGGACTCCATTGACCAACGGCAAGATGCTTGTGGTTAATCGCGCAGATCTTTCATACAAAATTCTAGATATTTAGAGCACCCCTTATGTCGCGAACGTATACAGTCGAAACTTACGGCTGCCAGATGAATGTCCATGATTCTGAACGAATTGCGGGATTACTCGATGCAGCGGGTTTTATTCCAGCCGCATCAGGTACACAGGCGGATATTGTGGTCTTTAATACTTGTGCTGTTCGCGAGAATGCTGATAACAAACTTTATGGAAATCTCTCTTTTCTCGCGCCAATTAAAAAAGCGAATCCGACAATGCAGATTGCAGTGGGTGGATGTCTAGCCCAGAAAGATCAGGCAATCATTCTAAAGAAAGCACCGTATGTCGATGTCGTCTTCGGCACTCATAACGTTGGTTCGCTGCCAGTTTTACTCGAGAGAGCACGCATTGAAGAAGAATCGCAGATTGAAATCCTTGAGTCTCTAGAGCACTTCCCATCGACACTTCCAGCCCGCAGATTCTCTGCATTTTCTTCGTGGGTATCAATCTCCGTCGGTTGCAATAACACCTGTACTTTCTGCATCGTTCCAGCGCTTCGAGGTATTGAGAAAGATCGCCCCATGGCCGATGTCCTGAATGAAGTGCGAGCATTGGTTGATCAAGGTGTTATCGAAATTACTTTATTGGGGCAAAACGTAAATGCATATGGCGTCGGGCTCGGTGAGCGAGGAGCTTTTGCAAAGATTCTCAGAGAGGTTGCAGCTATTGCTGGTTTAGAACGCCTGCGCTTCATGTCACCGCATCCGAGAGATTTCACCGACGATGTCATCGAAGTCATGGCAACGACTCCTGTGGTGATGCCGCACCTTCATATGCCTCTTCAGTCAGGCTCTGACTCAATCCTTGCCTCGATGCGTAGGTCATATAGAAGTGATCGCTATTTGGGAATTTTGGATCGGGTACGTAGCCAGATCCCGCACGCGATGATCACCACTGACATTATTGTCGGTTTCCCTGGTGAAACAGAAAGTGATTTCCAAGCAACGCTAGATGTTGCAACGCAAGCACGTTTTGCTGCGGCCTACACATATAAGTATTCGATTCGTCCCGGAACGCCGGCTGGTGAGATGACAAACCAAGTACCCGAAGATGTTGTTGGAGAGCGGTACACGAGACTTCATGAACACCAACAGAAGATTTCACTCTCAGTAAATCAAGAAGCAATTGGCACTCAACACCGAATTTTAGTCACTGAGGTTGAAGGTAGGCGAGATGCCATTCAGTCTCGCCTTACAGGTCGGTCAGAAGATTTTCGCCTTGTGCACTTTGATAACTCAAGCCTTGCGCGTCCAGGGGACTTCGTCGAAGTCGAGATTACTGACGCATCTGCTCACTACTTGATTGGGCGAGAGCTTTCTCATACGAAATCTCGTGGGGGAGATGCGCATGCGCGCCGTACGGGCGAAAGTGTGCAAACACCAGGAGTAATGCTCGGTATTCCAACTGTCGTCAAGGCAAAGGTCTAAATGCGCACAATCATTATCTGCGGCGCAACGGCTACTGGAAAGAGCGATCTTGCGGTTTCACTTGCTAAAGAAATTGATGCAGAAATTGTTAATGCTGACTCTATGCAAGTCTATGAAGGCATGGATATCGGGACGGCAAAGTTATCTGTACCGGAGCGAGGCGGAGTTCCACATCATCTCCTGGATGCTCTCTCAGTCCGTCAAGATTCAACAGTGGCTTGGTACCAAGAGGCCGCACGCACAGTCATTGATCAAATCCATCAGCGTGGCAAGGACGCCATTATCGTCGGAGGTACTGGCCTGTACATCAAAGCGATCGTTGATGATTTGAATTTTCCGGATACAGATCCAGTGATTCGCTCTCGCCTAGAACTCGAGGCCATCGAACAAGGCGCTGCAGCTCTCTTTGCCCGATTGGAAAAACTTGATCCAGCCGCAGCTCTTGCCATTGATCGTGCGAATACACGTCGCATCGTGAGAGCACTCGAGGTTATCGAAATTACTGGTCAACCATTTACCGCCAACCTTCCTCGCCAAGAGAGTTCTCGCTATCCCGATGCACTTCACTTTGGGCTGAGCCAAGATCGAGAAAGCTTGGATATTCGAGTAAGCAATCGCGTGGATGCAATGTGGGACGCTGGTCTTGTCGCCGAGGTAGAAGGCTTAGTTGTCACCGGGTTACGCGAAGGTGTTACGGCGCAGAAGGCACTTGGATATGCCCAAGTTCTTCAGATGATGGACGGATTGCTTTCATCCGACGAAGCCCGCGAAGAGACCAAGCGAGTCACACGTCAATACATTAGGCGCCAAGACACCTGGTTCTCTCGTGATAATCGCCTCCATTGGCTTGGTCACTATGAAAATCGTCTCGAAAAAATCCTCACAAGGATAAACTCGTAACGTTATGAATACTCCTGTTATTGCCACTTACGGCCACGGCACCGAAAATGACTTTGTCATCATCTTCGATCCACTTGAAGAAGTTTCGCTTACCTCCGATCAAGTAGCCAGCATGTGTAATCGCGCTCACGGGATAGGCGCAGATGGAGTTATTCGAATTACTCGCCCTGGCGGCAAGTGGTTTATGGATTACAGAAATGCTGACGGGTCAATAGCAGAGATGTGCGGTAACGGAATCCGTGTGATGGCACGTTATCTCGTTGCTCACGGTCATCAAGGTGAAGGGCTTTTCCCAATACAAACTCGTGATGGTGCCAAATTCCTACGTGTTCCAGCAGAGGGAGATATTTCCGTGAACATGGGACAGGTTAGCGATGAGGGCGATGTCGTTACAGTTGTTGCCAATGATCAGCAATATTCAGCTCGCCATATAAGTATAGGAAATCCTCACGCAGTTGCATTTCTCGATGACTTAGACACTGTTGGTTCGCTGGCAGATGCACCAGTGGTTATGCCAGCATCTGTCTATCCAGAGGGCGTCAATATTGAGTTTGTTGAGATTGAATCTCCTGACACTCTGATTATGCGGGTACACGAGCGAGGTAGCGGAGAGACTCGGTCATGTGGCACAGGAACATGTGCCGTTGCCCTCGCTGCAACAATTCATACGCGCGGACAATTGCCAGCGCGTTGGATTATTAAGCCTCCCGGAGGAACTTTGATTGTTGATATAGATGGCCATTCGAATGCGACTTTGACTGGACCGGCAGAGCTCATCAAGGATTATGACGTGACAAGTTATCTCGCCATATGACGAGTGAGACTCCTGACCAGAGAGAACTTCGATTCGAAGAGTTATTGCGCGAAAGTGCGCGTGCTGCTGCCGACTACGATGCTTCTGAAGAAGAGATTGATCATGGCGCAGCTCAGGAACTATCGGAGCGTCAAGCGCTTCGCCGTGTCAAAGGATTCTCCACCCAGTTACAAGATATCTCTGAGGCAGAATATCGAGAACTTCAACTCGAACGTGTAGTCCTTGTCGGTGTATGGACTGAAGGATCAATTGAGAGCGCAGAAAATTCTCTCGCCGAACTCAAAGCTTTAGCAGAAACAGCGGGATCTGAAGTGTTAGAGGGACTCATTCAACGTAGAGATAAGCCAGATCCTGCGACATATATTGGTTCAGGAAAAGTTATCGAACTCAAAGAAGTTGTGAGATCAACGGGGGCAGATACCGTTATTTGTGATGGCGAGCTCTCTCCATCTCAATTGCGTCAGCTTGAAGATAAGTTGAAGGTCAAGGTTGTAGATCGCACCGCACTCATCTTGGATATCTTCGCTCAACATGCAAAGAGTCGTGAAGGAAAAGCTCAAGTAGAACTTGCTCAGATTGCTTATCTACTTCCGCGATTGCGCGGATGGGGAGATTCTCTCTCTCGACAAGTTGGTGGTCGAGCAGCAGGTGGTGCCGGTATCGGCGGTCGTGGACCTGGTGAGACGAAGATTGAGACAGATAGACGTCGAATCCGCGACAAGATGGCGAAATTGCGACGCGAGATCGCAGAGATGAAAGTTTCACGCGATACCAAAAGACAAGAGCGTAGACGCCACAATATTCCTTCGGTTGCGATCGCCGGTTATACCAATGCTGGCAAATCATCGCTCCTTAATAAATTGACCGATGCAGGCGTCTTAGTTGAGAACGCACTCTTCGCAACACTTGACCCAACTGTACGTAAGACGCAAACTACTGAGGGTCGCATCTACACACTGACAGATACCGTAGGTTTTGTTCGCCATCTGCCACATCAACTTGTGGATGCCTTTAAATCGACTCTCGAAGAAGTTTCGGGTGCGGATCTAATTGTTCATGTAGTTGATGGTTCACATCCGGATCCTTCAGAGCATATTCGAGCCGTCAGGCAAGTCATCACCGAAATCGGCGGAGCGCATATCCCCGAAATCATTGCGATCAATAAAGTCGATATTGCGGATCCAGAAGTTGTGATGAATCTGTTGCGAACAGAGAAGAATGCCTACGCATTCTCTGTTCGCACAGGATTTGGAATCGATGGACTTCTTCACGCTATTGAAAAGTCTTTGCCGCACCCACAGATAGAAATCAACTGTGTGATTCCATATGATCGAGGAGATCTGGTCAGTGCAATTCATGAGCATGGCGAGATCATCTCTGAGCTCTATGTAGAGGCTGGCACTCAAATTCACGCCAGAGTTGATGCTGGACTATCACAGGCAATTGCAGCGGTGGTTAGTCTCGACACATCTGGGGAATAAATCCGACACGCCCGCGGTTACATTGTCTATTCCACCCTTTTTGGGCCATGATGCGCCCGTGGCCAGAACTTCCGGCGCGAGCGAGAATTAAAGATAGAGAGAGCGAGGTGATGAGACCGTGGCAACCGATTACGACACACCCAGAAAAACTGACGAAGAGCTTCACGAAGAATCACTAGAAGAGCTCAAAGCTCAACGCGTTGATGCCCAATCTGGTCAAATCGATGTAGATGAGGCAGAAGCTGCTGAAAATCTTGAACTCCCAGGCGCTGATTTATCTGGCGAAGAACTCTCTGTTCGCGTTGTACCTAAGCAAGAGGATGAGTTCACCTGTTCACGTTGTTTCTTGATTCACCACATCACTCAACTCGCTAAGGGTGAAGGCGCCAAAGCTGTTTGCAAGGAATGCTCTTAACTTTTCTTTAACGCTTTCGCTAATTCATCTCCACGCTTACTCGTCACTAACCAATACGGGGTTTGATCCCTGCCATCAACAATTGCAATTTTGACTCCGTGAGCCGTCCAGAATCGAATAGCCAAATAAGCTGCGGGGTCTGCCTCGCGCGTGCGTTGCAGGGACATCTGTGCGGGCGTCAACACATTCACATCACCGCAGAATTTCCTCTCGATATGTGCCTTACCCACACGCAATTCATGATCATCAATTTCAACAACCAGTGTTGAGGTGAAGTAGATCAAAACAGTAGCTGCGGTTAAGAATGCCATCACTACCGCTGCGATCATCGTAGTCATGGCAGCCCAGATTGCGATCCCGAGAGAGAGGGCGAGAAAGTAGATAAACGCCATCAACCAGAGTGGTGGGCGGATAACCTCACGGAAATTGATTAATCTCTCACTCATAGCGATACCGTATAGGAAGATCGAGAGAGTAAAGTGGAGCCATGACAAGAGTGGCAAGCACAACACCACCCGAGGGAGCCATTCTTCCCGAACGACATCCTCTAGCTCCCGAGGAGGGATCACAGATCCCATCTCACTTTGGACATTGTTTTGGTTGCGGTCAATTACATCCCACAGGATTGCATCTGATCGCACACGCTGGAGCTGCACTCGATCTCACCGCAGAATTTACAGTTACGGAAAATCATCAGGGCGCACCAGGACTTGCCCATGGTGGTTTGCTTTCACTCGCATTCGATGAAGCGCTCGGAAAGTTAATGTGGCTCATTCGTTCTCCAGCCGTCACGGGTCGGCTAGAAACTGATTTTATGAAACCTGTTCCGATTGGAACAACGCTTCACATCTCAGCCCAAATCACAGGACAGATGAAGCGAAAGGTGTATACAGAGGCTGTAGGTCGCCTCAACGGTCCCGATGGAGATATTGCTGTGCGGGCTGCAGCGCTCTTTGTCATCGTTCCCATGAGCCACTTTATGTCTAACGCTCCAGCGGAATACCTTGAGTACATAAAAAAATCTCCAGAGTTACTCGCTTTTGTCGATCCCGATTTTGAGATAAATCCATGAGCTCAGTTGAAGTTTTGATCACTCGTTTAGACCCCGATCTTCCGCTTCCACGGTATGCCAAGGGAGGAGATGCAGGTGCTGACATCGTCTCTCGTATAGACATCACCCTGGCACCAGGGGAGCGAGCATTGGTTCCAACAGGAATCGCAATTGCGCTACCTGATGGATATGTCGCACTGGTTCATCCACGATCAGGACTGGCAATTAAACATGGAGTAACCATGGTGAACGCACCCGGAACAGTCGATGCTGGGTACAGAGGTGAATTGCAGTGTATTTTGATCAATCACGACAAGAACGAATCTGTTTCATTTAAGCGCGGAGATCGCATTGCTCAATTAGTTATTCAAAAAGTTGAGCGTGCAGAATTTGTTGAAGTACGCGAACTGCCTGGTTCAGGTCGCGGATCTGGTGGCTTCGGATCAACGGGGCGTTCATGAGCGAAATATCTGGAGATAAAGAGAAAATTCTTTCCGCAGTTGGTGGCAAGAAAGGTCTTATTGATGCGGGTTTTCCTGCCCTAGTTTTTCTTATCTCATTTAACATCACTAAAGATCTATGGAATTCCCTCATTGCATCAATCGTTATCTCAGCCATCTTGACGATTATTCGCCTTGCGAAGAAAGATACGATTCAGCACGCACTCTCAGGTTTTATCGGAACACTAATTTCTGCATGGTTTGCCAACACCACGGGTAATCCAAGCGATCTTTTTGTTCCAAAGTTTTTAGTTAATCTTGCTTATGGAACCTTGTTTCTTATTGGCAATCTTGCCCGTTGGCCGATCCTTGGTTTAATGCTTGGGCCAATCCTTGGGGAAAATCTAGCGTGGCGAAAAGATCCAGTTCGAAGAGCGGCCTACATTCGGGCTGGCTGGATTTTTATAGTGCTCTTTTTCGGCCGTCTTGCAATACAGGTACCTATCTACTTTTCAGATAACGTCAATCTTTTGGGAACTGTCAATTTGGCGATGGGGACTCCGCTCTATATTGCGGCCGCGTATCTAGCGTGGTTAGTGCTCAAGGATGTACCAAAAACTATTCCTCCAAAGGTCGAGGAAGAAACGAACTAGCTCTTAATAAAGCAATCTTTAATGAGAGCCTCAGCGGCGGCAGAAGCTACAAAGAGCAACTCATCTCCAGCGCTAAAAACATCGGCTGCTGTCGGAGCAAACACTCTGCCATCGCGAACGATCGCGGCAAGGGATGCATCCTGTGGAAGTTCAATCTCTTCTACCGTCTTTCCGATGCAGCTTGAAGAATCTGGAAGTGTAAGTTCGACTAGGTTTGCTTGACCTTTTCTAAAGCTGAAGAGGCGAACCACATCACCGACGCTTACAGCCTCTTCGACGAGAGCTGAAATGATGCGGGGAGTGGATACTGCAACATCTACACCCCATGATGAATCAAACATCCACTCATTCTTTGGATGATTGATGCGGGCAACCACGCGAGGAACCCCATATTCAGTCTTTGCAAGAAGTGAAGCAACAAGATTTACTTTGTCATCACCAGTTGCTGCAACCATAACTTGTGCGTTGCCGAGAGCTGCCTTATCCAATGATGTGATCTCACATGCATCAGCCATCAACCATTCAGCATCGGGGACAGAGTCCATTTTCAGCGCCTTGGGATCGCGATCAATAAGAAGGACTTGGTGACCGTTGTCAAGAAGTTCTCGAGCGATAGCTCGACCCACATTTCCTGCTCCCGCAATCGCAATTCTCATGAGCGCTCCGCGGGTTCTTTAGCCAAGATTGCTTCAACTTCTGCAACGCGGGCAGTTTCAATAATCATATGAAGGAGGTCGCCTTCCTGAAGCACAGTGTGTTCATTTGGAACAAGGCCTTCAGCCAAACGAGTAAGGAATGCGACACGAGCACTTGTTGAATGTTCGATTTCTGTGATGGGCATACCAAGCCAGTTGGTGTGCGGATGCACTTCAGCGAGCTCGATTGTTCCCGTCGCGTCGCGCCATTCGCTACGAGAACCTTCCGGAACTAGGCGACGCATAATCTGATCAGTTGCCCAGATAACTGTTGCTACGGTTGGAATACCAAGACGCTGATAAATCTCAGCACGTCCCGGATCATAAATTCGAGCAACAACATTGCCAACACCGTATGTTTCGCGTGCAACGCGTGCTGCCAAAATATTTGAATTATCGCCATTGCTTACCGCCGCAAAGGCATCCGCAGTCTCAATCCCTGCTTCGAGGAGCGTGTCTCGATCAAAACCTATGCCGCTAATTGTGCGACCCTTGAAATCGGGACCTAATCGACGGAATGCCTCACGTGATTGATCGATGATTGAGACGGTATGCCCAAGCTCTTCAAGTTCGGTCGCCAAAGAGGAACCGACTCGACCGCAACCCATGATGACTACGTGCACGGGACATAACTTACCCCCTTAGGCTTACCTTTATGACATCCTCGCCTCGCGCCGTCCTTTCCGCGGGCCAAATAATTCGGGTCACGATTGAGAAAGTCGCCCATGGCGGACACTTCATCGCCCGCTACGAAGGTGCAGTCATTTTTGTTCGCCATGGTTTACCAGGCGAAGTCGTGGATGTGGCAATCACAAGTGTGGGCTCTTCATTTAACCGTGGAGATGTTGTTGCCGTCATCGAACCTTCACCTGATCGAGTGGAGGCACCTTGCCGATATGCCAATCGCAATGGATGCGGTGGCTGTGATTTTCAGCATGTAGAAATATCCGCGCAGCGAAAGCTTAAAGAGGATGTGATCACCGAACAGTTTGCGCGAATAGCAAAGATGGATATTCGAGTAAACGTTGAAGAAGTTTCGCCCTCTTTGGGTTGGCGCACTCAAGCCACAATTGGAAGCGATAAGCAGGGGAGAGCTGGGTTCTACGCTTCACGCACAAACACGATTATGGCAATCGATGATTGCGCAGTTCTTCACCCTGCACTCGGCTACTCCGCAATTGCGGCTCAAAGTTGGGAGCCAGGTGCCCGTATTCAAGTCAGCTCCTCTACTGACGGATCTACTCGTTTAGTTTCTGGTGATGTAATCAATGGTCAAGAAATTCAAAGTTATGAAGTAAATGGGAAGAGTTACAAAGTTAGCCCTGATTCATTTTGGCAGAGCAATGTCAATGCACCCAAAGTTCTCGTTGAGTGTGTCTCTGAATTTGCGGAAGTTCGTACTGGTGATCATGTGTTAGATCTCTATGGTGGAGTAGGACTATTCGCATTACAACTTCATGAAGCAATCGGTGCTGGCGGTAGAATTGATTTAGTTGAAGGAAGCAAGAGCGCTACTGCAGATGCTGCGGTTAACTTTAATGGTGCGCAAAATGTGAAGATTCATACAGGTGATGTTGAGAAAATTCTTCCACGTTTCTCTCGTGCAGATGTAGTTATTCTTGATCCACCTCGCGACGGCGCAAAGAAGAATGTGATTTCCAGTTTGGTTGCATGCAAGCCCCGAACAATCGTTTATGTGGCGTGCGATCCAGCTGCGTTGGCCAGAGATAGCGCTCTGCTCCGTGACGCCAATTACACTCTCGTGAAAATCCGCGCATTTGACCTCTTCCCAATGACTCATCACATCGAGTGCGTTGCCCTCTTTACTCCCACTGCGGTATCTTGACCCCATGAGTAAGAATTCATTGGGTAGAAAGAGAAATCTCACCGTAGGCGGCAAAGATTTTGAAATCTTTGATATCAACGGGATCGAAGGCGCATCAGATCTTCCGTTCTCCCTCAAGATTCTTCTGGAAAATCTCCTGCGCACCGAAGATGGCGCAAACATTACGGCTGACCACATCAAGGCTCTGGCTCAGTGGGATCCATCGATCGAGCCAGATACTGAAATTCAATTTACTCCAGCGCGTGTAGTGATGCAGGACTTCACCGGAGTTCCATGCGTTGTTGACCTCGCAACCATGCGTGAAGCGATCGTTGAACTAGGCGGAGATGCTTCGAAGGTAAATCCACTGGCACCGGCTGAGCTTGTGATCGACCACTCCGTAATTGCTGATCGCTTTGGAACCCTAGATTCTTTTGAGCAGAACACAGATATTGAATACGAGCGTAACCGAGAGCGCTATCGCTTCTTGCGATGGGGCCAGGGAGCTTTTGATGAGTTCAAGGTAGTTCCGCCAGGAACAGGAATTGTTCACCAAGTTAATATTGAATTTTTAGCTCGCGTTGTGATGACTCGAACTTTTAACGGAGTACTGCGCGCTTATCCAGATACAGTCGTGGGCACTGACTCGCACACAACAATGGTGAACGGACTTGGCGTACTTGGATGGGGCGTTGGCGGAATCGAGGCCGAAGCAGCACTTCTCGGCCAACCAGTCTCGATGTTGATTCCTCGTGTAGTTGGATTCAAACTCAGCGGAGAGTTGCCAATCGGAACTACGGCGACAGATCTTGCACTCACAATCACTCAGATGTTGCGAAAGCACGGTGTAGTTGGCAAGTTTGTAGAGTTCTATGGTCCAGGAGTTGTCAGCGTTCCGATGGCTAACCGCGCAACGATTGGAAATATGAGCCCTGAGTACGGTTCTACCTGCGCAATCTTCCCAATTGATGAAGAGACACTGCGCTACCTACGTCTTACAGGGCGCAATGAAGATCAAGTAGCTCTTGTTGAGGCTTATGCGAAAACTCAGGGACTCTGGCACGATCCTTCATCATCACCTCGTTTCTCAGAACACATTGAACTCGATCTCTCGACAGTTGTTCCATCTATCGCAGGCCCTAAGCGCCCACAAGATCGCATCTCACTTTCAGAATCAAAGAGCGCATTTGAAAAGATTTTGCCAACCTACTTCACTGAAAAGACTGGAAAGTCTGCATACCCTGCCAAGGTTGGGGAGCATCAGACGACTGTGAAGAACGGCGATGTTGTTATTGCCTCAATTACTTCGTGTACAAATACGTCTAATCCATCGGTAATGATTGGTGCTGCTCTGCTTGCCAAAAAAGCGGTGGAAAAGGGACTTACTTCAAAGCCATGGGTAAAGACAACACTTGCGCCAGGGTCGAAAGTTGTCACAGATTATTACGATCGAGCTGGACTCACTACCTACATGCAGGCTCTAGGTTTCCATCTCGTTGGCTACGGATGCGTTACCTGTATCGGTAACTCTGGTCCGCTTCCAACTGAAATCAGCAAGGCGATCAACGAAAATGATTTAGCTGTGACAGCCGTCCTCTCAGGTAATCGAAACTTTGAGGGCCGTATCAGCCCTGATGTGAAGATGAACTACTTGGCATCGCCTCCGCTAGTGGTTGCATATGCACTTGCGGGCACTATGAATCATGACTTCGAAAATGATTCACTCGGTAATGATAAAGAGGGAAATCCAGTTCTTCTTAAAGATATCTGGCCGTCTGCGCAGGAAATTCAAGATGTGATCGATGCATCGATCTCATCTGCCATGTTTACTAAAGATTATGCGAGCGTCTTTGACGGTGATCATCGTTGGAAGTCACTCGATACACCAACAGGAAATACTTTTGAGTGGGATGCACAGTCGACATATGTCCGTAAGCCTCCATACTTTGAAAATATGCCTGCAACTCCAACTCCAGTTGTTGATATTTCAGGAGCACGCGTTCTGGCAATCCTGGGTGATTCTGTGACAACCGATCACATCTCACCAGCAGGAAATATCAAGGCCGATTCTCCAGCCGGCAAGTATTTAGAGGCGCACGGAGTAGTCCGCAACGATTTCAACTCATATGGATCTCGCCGCGGAAATCATGAAGTAATGATTCGCGGAACTTTTGCCAATATTCGCCTTAAGAATCTACTTCTTGATGGCGTTGAAGGTGGCTTCACACGCAATTTCCTTGATGGCGGATCGCAATCAACTATTTATGACGCTTCAATGGCCTATCAGGAAGCCGGAATTCCACTCGTAATTCTTGCAGGTAAAGAGTACGGCTCAGGTTCCTCACGTGACTGGGCTGCAAAAGGAACCGCACTCCTTGGAGTTCGAGCTGTTATCGCAGAAAGCTTCGAACGCATTCACCGTTCGAATCTCATTGGAATGGGTGTTCTGCCGCTGCAGTTTATCGAAGGCCAGAGCGCTGCAACCCTTGGACTTAAGGGCGATGAAACTTTTGCAATCTCTGGAATCACAGCCCTCAATACAGGGGGAGTGCCAAAGGAAGTCACTGTCACTGCCGGTGCGATCACCTTCAAGGCGAAGGTTCGAATTGATACACCAGGTGAGGCAGATTATTACCGCCACGGTGGAATTATGCAGTTCGTCCTACGTCAATTGCTTGGGTGATCTAGAATCTCTCGTGTGATCGAGTCAATCAAGGGCCCACAGGACATCAAGGGGCTAAGCCAGGATGAGCTTGTCTTGCTGGCACAAGAGATTCGCACATTCCTTATTGAAAAAGTTTCGAAGTCAGGCGGACACTTAGGTCCCAACCTCGGCGTTGTAGAACTGACGATGGCAATTCACCGCATCTTTGATTCACCGCGCGATGTGATTCTCTTTGATACGGGCCATCAGTCATATGTTCATAAGATTGTGACAGGTCGAGCCGGCGATTTCGATTTACTGCGTCAACGCGGTGGAATAGCTGGATATCCCAATCGCAGCGAGAGTGAACACGATGTTATAGAAAACTCTCATGCATCGACAGCGCTTTCATGGGGTGACGGAATATCTCGAGGTTTCTCAATTACCGGGCAAGACGATCGCAGCGTCGTAGTGGTTGTTGGCGATGGCGCGCTGACGGGTGGAATGTCTTGGGAGGCTCTGAATAACATCGCCGCGGCTAAAGACCGCAATTTAGTTTTGGTTGTTAATGACAACGAGCGTTCATACTCACCAACTATCGGTGGAGTTGCGACATACCTTTCGACCTTGCGCGTCACGCAAGGCTATGAGCGTTTTCTTGACTGGGGCAAAGAAGTTTTACATAAAACTCCTGTGGTTGGTGCCCCAATTTATGAAACATTGCACGGAGTGAAGAAGGGCATTAAAGATATCGTCGCCCCTCAAGGAATGTTTGAAGATTTAGGTTTGAAATACCTAGGACCTATTGATGGTCACGACTTTGTAGCACTCGAGAAAGCCCTTGCTCAGGCAAAACAGTTTGGTGAGCCAGTTTTGGTCCACGTGATTACAGAAAAAGGCCGCGGGCATCAACCTGCGATCGAGGATGAAGCTGAAAAATTCCACGCTGTTGGCGTTGTTGATCCAGCCACGGGTGTTCCAATTACAAAGAGCGCTAAGTCCTGGACCAAAGTCTTCTCTGACGAATTGGTTGAAATTGGTGGAGAGCGTGAAGATATCGTTGCGATAACCGCAGCGATGCTTGGCCCAACTGGCCTTGATAAGTTTGCGGCGGCTTTTCCTGAGCGCACTATCGATGTCGGAATCGCCGAACAGCATGCCGTTACAAGTGCTGCAGGTATGGCATTTGCGGGTTTACACCCAATTGTTGCGGTGTACTCGACCTTCCTTAACCGTGCCTTCGATCAACTTCTCTTAGACGTTGCACTGCATAAGGCTGGAGTTACATTTGTTCTTGACCGTGCCGGAATTACTGGTGACGATGGACCATCTCACCACGGTATCTGGGACATGGCACTTACTGGAATTGTTCCTACACTTCACTTGGCAGCGCCCCGTGACAGCGCACGCCTCAAGGAAGTTCTTCGTGAGGCAATCTCAATTAACGACGCACCAACGGTGATTCGCTTTCCTAAGGGCGCTGTACCTGCAGATATTCCAGCCTTTGAACGTCGTGATGGAATCGATGTTCTCTACCGCGGTGAGAGTGCAGATGTACTTCTTATCAGCGTTGGAGCAATGGCAACAATGGCGGTCGAGGCAGCTTCTCAGGCATATCGCGAGGGCGTTGGCGTTACAGTGATCGATCCGCGTTGGGTGAAGCCACTTCCTAAGTCTCTGATCACAATGGCTGATCGCTATAAGAGCGTCGTCGTTGTGGAAGATGGAATCTCGCACGGCGGAATAGCGAGTGCTCTCTCTGAAATGTTTAGAAGTGCAGGACTTGATACCCCAATCCACTCAATCGGCGTACCGCTGACTTTCATCGAACATTCTAAGCGCACAGAAATTCTCAGCGATCTCGGAATTACTTCACAGAATATTGCCCGTGAAATCGTGGAATGGTCGAGCTCTACTTTGAAGGCAGAGATGCCACTCCCGCAGGATGAAAACGAGAACCGCAGACAGAATCGCTGATTCCTTCGCGATCTAGGTACGGCAAGATTCCACCCAAGTGCATTGGCCATCCAGCGCCCATCAACATACAGAGATCGATCTCAGCAGGTGTCGAAACAACTCCTTCATCGAGCATCATGCGAGCCTCTTCAGCTAAAGCATTGAGTGCGCGAATTCGAACTTGTTCTGCCGTTGATGGCTTGTCACCTTTATGAATAAGTGCAACGGCTGCAGGGTTTGCAATAACAGAGCCATCCTCTGATTTGATGTAGAAGGTCTTAACTCCTTCTTTAACCATCGCTTCCATAGTGGGGGAGATGCGATAGCGAGGACCAAGATTTTCATGAAGAGTCTTTGCAACATGCAGACCAACTCCTGGACCAACAAGGCCAAGAAGTTCGAATGGAGACATTGGGAATCCGATTGCTCGCATCGCATTATCGGCAACCTCTGGAGAAGTACCTTCATCGACGGCATCGGTGATCTCACCCATGAAGCGAGTAAGAAGACGGTTGACCACAAATCCTGGAGCATCCTTACAGATGATCATGGTCTTCTTAAGGTCTTTACCGATATTCACCGCTGTAGCAGTAGTGGCGTCATCTGTCTTTGAGGTGCGCGCAATTTCAAGCAGCGGCATCACGGCAACAGGATTGAAGAAGTGGAAGCCCACCACACGCTCTGGATGTTCTAGACCTTCACTCATTCGCTCAACTGAGAGTGAAGAAGTGTTGGTTGCGAGAATGCACTCAGGAGAAACAATCTTCTCTAACTTCTTAAAGAGTTCCTGCTTCAGTGAAAGTTCTTCAAAGATAGCTTCGATAATGAAGTCACAGCCCGCAAAGACGTTCTGGTCGGCAGAGCCGGAGACAAGAAGTGATAGTCGCCCAGCAGATTCTGCACTCATGCGCTTCTTCTCAACTAGTTTCGCTAATTCATTCTTAACCCAAGCGACACCCTTATCTGCGCGTTCTTGGTCAATATCTGTCATAACAACAGGACACTTCAGATTACGAACGAGTAGAAGAGCAAGCTGAGATGCCATAAGTCCAGCGCCAACAACACCGACCTTGCCGACCTTGCGTGCGAGAGCAGCCTTCGGTGCACCTTCAACTTTCTTGCGCTTCTTCTGGATCAGATTAAATGCATAGAGAGATGCGCGAAGCGGATCAGACATGGTCAGATCAGCGAGTGTTTGATCTTCAGCATCAAAGCCAGCTCCACGTGTGGATGTCCGTGAAGCTGCCATAAGTTCGAGCGCTTTCGTTGGGCTTGCAATCTCTGCGCCACCAAACTTCTTGAGAGCGATAGCGCGACCTGTTGCCAGAGCTGAATCCCAAGCAGGATCTTTGCTGTGGTCGATGCGTTCAATCTTTTTTGAACCGTTAAGAACGGATGCAGCAAATGCGATTGACTTTTCGAGGAAGTCAGCTGGTTCGAAGACGCTATCGACAACACCGAGAGCAAGGGCATCCTTAGCTTTCATCATGGTGTTGTTGTTAAGTGCATTTGCAATAATTACTTGCACAGCCTTTTCTGGGCCAATGAGCATTGGCAAGATTGTTGCGCCACCCCAACCAGGAACAAGGCCTAAAAATACTTCAGGTAAAGCTGTAAATGCTGTCGCTGACAGAGTGCGGTACTTGCAGTGCAGTCCTACTTCAAGTCCGCCACCCAGGGCTAAACCATTAATGAATGCAAATGTTGGAATGCCGCACTCATCAAGTCTGCGGAAGACATCGTGTCCTAATTTTCCAATCGCAACAGCTTGAGAGCGATCGCTAAGGAATGAGAGTGCAGAGAGATCTGCTCCTGCCGCAAAGATAAATGGCTTTCCAGTGATTGCGATTGCAGATGGCTTACGTGAGATTGCCTCTGTGATTGCAGCATCAAGTGCCATGAGAGATTGCGGTCCAAATGTGTTGGGACGTGTGTGATCATGTCCGTTATCGAGTGTGATCAGTGCAAGTGATCCTGATGCACCGAAGGCGGATAAATCAACATCACGCACGAGTGCATGAGTGATTACTTCTTCAGGAGCACCTTCTGGAAGAACGATAGTTGTCATGAGTTATGCCTTCTTTCCAAAGTGTGGGTTCTCCCAGATAACGGTTCCGCCCATGCCAAGACCGATGCACATGGTCGTTATTCCATAACGAACATCAGGCTTCTCTTCAAAGGTGCGAGCGAGGTTGAGCATCAGGCGAATACCTGATGAGGCCAATGGGTGTCCGACGGCAATCGCACCACCATATGGATTAACGCGGGCATCATCATCTGCGATTCCAAAGTGATCGAGAAATGCCAACACTTGAATTGCAAATGCTTCGTTTACTTCGAAGGCTCCGATATCGCTGATCGTTAAACCAGCCTTAGCAAGGGCCTTGATAGTTGAGGGGACAGGTCCGTAACCCATGACTTCAGGTTCGACTCCGGCAAAGGCGAAGGTAACCATGCGCGCCTTTACTGGTAGACCAAGTTCAAGAGCTTTTGCTTCATTGGCCAGCAGTGCGGCAGTTGCACCATCGTTAAGGCCAGATGAATTACCAGCAGTTACTCGACCTGCTGGACGAAAAGGAGTTTTGAGTGTTGATAGACCTTCAAGTGTTGTAGTTGGACGTGGTGGCTCATCTACTGTTGCAATTCCCCAACCAAGTTCAGCGCTGCGAGCAGCCGTTGGGATTAGATCACGTTGAATCTTTCCATCAGCGTAAGCCTGAGCAGTTTTCATCTGTGATGCGAGCGCAAATTTATCTGCACGCTCTTTCGTGAGATGTGGAAAGCGATCATGAAGGCGTTCTGCTGTCGCGCCCATGGCGAGTGCATCTTGTTCGACGATGCGCTCTGCGAGAAAACGTGGATTGGGATCTAGTCCATCACCTATTGGATGGTTACCCATATGTTCAACGCCACCGGCAATCGCAATATCGTTTGCGCCCATTGCGATAGAGGCAGCCAATGTTGTGACAGCTGTCATCGCACCCGCGCACCAGCGATCAACTGAATAACCAGGGACAGTATTTGGCAATCCTGCGAGCAAAGATGCGCTTCGTCCTAAGTTCATTCCCTGATCACCGGTCTGTGTTGCAGCTGCGATTGCAACATCGTCGATGGCATCGAGTGGAAGTTGTGGATTGCGCTCGAGTAGTCCACGCATCGCTCGCACCATCAGATCATCGGCGCGAGTTCCGGCATAGAGCGAGCCAGCTTTACCAAAAGGGGTGCGAACTGCATCAACGAGAACAACGGAAGCGCTAGTAGCCATGATTCCAACTTTCATAACGGTGAAGTTGGCTCTAGGTTACTGGTCAGTAATACAAAAGGAAAGAGGCGACGCCTGGTCTCAGATCTGTGAGAGATGAATTACGCAACACTTTTGTTGCGTAATTCCAGCATCTGAAGTACTCTTTTAGCTATGTAGGCCACCTGGGTCTCACCGTTTTTCCGCTACACGAAATAGAAATAGAGGAATTGTGAAGAAATCTGTCTTGGCAGCATCCCTCGGAGCAGCAGCCCTCGTTCTTGGCTCGTTCACCTGGGTTGCAACCCAGTCTGAGAGCGGTAGTCGCGAAGACCAGCAGGTCGAAGAGATCACGATCTACTCTGGCCGCTCTGAGGAATTTATCGCACCTTTCTTAGCTCGTTGGGAGCAGGAGTCGGGGATTACCCTCAATGTTCGCTACGGAGATTCAGCTGAATTAGCGGCGCAAATTTTGGAGGAGGGCAAGAACTCTCCGGCAGATCTCTTTCTCTCCCAGGATGCAGGTTCGTTAGGTGCAGTCGGTGCTGCCGGCCTATTTTCACAGCTACCTACCTCTGTGGGCCAACTTATTGAGAGTCAGTACATTGCTCAAGATCGTTCATGGATCGGTGTAACTGGTCGTGCGCGAGTGTTTGCCTACAACCCAACAGCAGTGACAACGCTTCCGCTGTCGATCACAGATCTGACTAAGAGTATTTATAGAGGAAAGATTGGTATTGCACCAAGTAACGCTTCCTTCCAAGCATTTGTGACCGCACTGATTAACGAAAAGGGCGAAGCTTTTGCGCAGAAGTGGCTTACTGGTCTAAAAAATAACGATGTAAAGATCTACCTTAAGAACAGCGCCATCGTTGAAGCTATTGATCAGGGAGAGATAGATCTAGGTCTTGTAAATCATTATTATCTTTGGGAAGTTTCCACTGCACTTGGAAGAGCGATTAATGTGAAGAATGGCTACTTCACACCAGGAGATATTGGTAATCTGATTAACGTCTCTGGCGCGGGCGTTCTGGCAACCAGTAAGAAGCAGGAGAGTGCGCAAGATTTGATCAATTTTCTGACCTCTGAATCAATCCAGAAGTTATTTGTTGAGCAAACACACGAATATGCACTCATCCCAGGAACATCGTCTCCTCAGGATCTTCCTGATTTGAAGAGCTTCGGTTCGCCCCTGGTTGACCTTGGGCAACTCGCAAATATTCAGAGAACTCAAGACCTTCTCATCAAGGTAGGTCTCTTGTAGTGAAGCAGTTGTGCAGTGAAAACTGAACGAAGACTAAGCTCATTTGGATTGAAGGCTCTCGTCGCAATTGTTCTTGTTCTGATTCTGCAACCCCTGCTCTACTTGGTTATTCGCGCTAGTGAAAAATCCAGTTCGCAGATTCTTTCCTTGCTCACACGTGAGAAAACCATTGAAGTTTTGGTGGTCACCCTTTCCCTGCTAGCGATCGTTGTTTTGGTGAATGTTCTTCTAGGTACTGCCATCGCTGCAGGCTTGCACTATGTGAAGATTCCATACCCACGGCTTTTCCTAGTGGCGACAGTATTGCCCCTTGCCATTCCTTCGTATGTCTTCACCTACACATGGATTGCGCTCTTCCCTTCAATGCAGGGTCTCTGGGCTGCTGCATTCATCCTTGCACTCTCGACTATGCCTTACATGATTCTTACAGTATTTACTGCCTTTCAAAAGATAGATCTCGCCCTCATTGAGGTGGGACGTTCTCTTGGTCTATCTAAAGTTGCCATCTTCTTTCGCATCATCTTGCCGCAAGTGCGACGCAGTATCAGCGCTGGTGCTCTTTTATCAGGCCTCTACGTACTCAGCGACTTTGGCGCGGTTTCGTTGCTTAATGTGGAGACGCTCACTGTATCCATTCAGAATCTATTCAAATCTTCCTACGATCGAGGTGCAGCTTCGATTATTGGAATACTTCTATTCCTTGCTGCTGCCGTCTTCATCTCCTTCGAGACAAGACTCAAGGGAAGAGACTTTGAGACTCGAGGTAATGAAGGGTTTCAAAATTCGATTCGCCGCATAGATAGATCTGCACTGTCGCTACTTACACTAAGCGTTCTTGGTGGTTACATTTTCTGTGCAGCGGCTCTTCCACTCTATGTTTTAGTTTCACGATTCCTCGCAAATCCGACGGCGGTTGCAGTATCGGATCTTGTTACGGCTGCTGCTTCAACAGTGAGCGTTGCGGCCCTTGGTGCAATCGTTGCCTTTGCTCTATCGCTACCGTTGGCGTTCTTGATTTCACAAGGCAAGGGAAGGTTTGCAACCTTCTCTGAAAAATCGATTCTTATTTCACACGCCCTCCCAGGAGTCGTTGTTGGATTAGCTCTAGTCTCCTTTGGCTCTCGTTTGGGTGGGCTGTATCAATCGATTTACCTACTCGCCTTTGCATATGCGGTCTTATTTCTGGCTAAATCTGTCGCGTCCACCTCAAGTTCGCTGGCACTTGTCTCACCACAGCTCAAAGAAGTTGCCGCCACTCTCGGAAAAAGTAGATCAAAAATCGCAACCGAAGTTGTATTTCCCATTGCGCTACCAAGCATGTCTCTAGGAGTTCTCTTGGTATTTCTCACAGCAATGAAAGAGCTTCCTGCAACATTGATGCTCAGGCCAACAGGCATGGATACTTTGGCAACACAGATCTGGAGCGCTGCCTCAATCAGTCGATTTAATGAGGCCGCTCCGTATGCATTAATATTGGTGGTAATTGCAGCAATTCCTACATTTATCCTCACTCTACCTCGCACCAGCAGTCGAGAAGATGCGGAAAATGAAAACGAGAAGAAGGTGAGGTTTCTTTAAATGACCTCTCTTAGCATTTCTCATCTCACCGTAAAATTTGGTAATCGTGAAATAATCTCGGATCTCTCTTTAGAATTAGGCGAGGGCGAGATTGCATCGCTTCTTGGCCCATCTGGATGCGGAAAGACAACACTTCTCCGTGCGATTGCAGGGTTGATCCAACCGAACAGTGGGACTATTCGATTTGGTTCTCAACTAGTTGGTGTTTCTTCAGTTGTCTTGCCACCAAGTAAGCGCGGAACTGGTTACGTTCCCCAACAAGGTGCACTCTTCCCACATCTGTCTGTCGCCAAGAATGTTTCTTTCGGTCTCGATCGCGCGCAATATTCAAAGAGTCAAATCTCTGAAATAACTGCAGAGATGATTTCGTTGATTGGTATGAGTGGATTAGAAGATCGCATGCCGTATCAAGTTTCTGGTGGTCAGCAAATGAGAGTTGCTCTAGCGCGCGCACTCGCCATTAAACCTAAATTGATTCTTCTCGATGAACCGTTTGCTGCCCTTGATGCCGCCTTGCGAGATGAGCTGCGCACAGAAGTAATTGGATTACTTCGCTCACTTGGTTCGACTGCACTCTTGGTCACACACGACCGTGAGGAAGCACTTGTCTCGTCCGATCGTGTGATTTTAATGCGCGATGGTCAGGTCGCACAGAGTGGTACTCCTGAAGAAGTCTACGAGACGCCCAATTCCGCTGAGATTGCAGCCAGTACAGGGGATGTGTTGACTCTGCCAGCCCTCAAATCAGATTCAGGAGCTATTGAATATCCGCTCTCTGCATCTGGCGCTTCAATGAGTGACAGTCAATCAGGTTATGTAGTGATTAGACCCGAGGAGATTCGAGTCTCAAGCACTATCGGAGATGGCCAAGAAGGTGTGCTGACACATATTGATTACTATGGACATGATGCGATGCTGACTGTTGATTTAAATAGTTCACACATAATCGTTCGAGCACGTGTTGCGGGTCCAGCAGAATTTAGCGTTGGCCAAAAGGTTTACCTGGAACATCTTGGACCAGTTAGATACTTTTCTCTTCGCTAGGTTCTTCCTGACCAGGTTCATCTGGCTGTGAGATTTCTACTGGCTCTAAAGGTTCTCTCTCCAAGAGCGCTGATTCAAGGATTGTTACCGCAATTTCACGTTGCCAGGGGCGAGCACCTAACTCTGTGAGTGCTTGATCGACATTGCCGGTCGGAGAGTTCCAACAGATTCTGCGAACATGCTCAGGTGAAATCATATTCTCGAGTGGAATAGATAGCTCCTCCGCCCGAAGTGAAAGATTATGTCTAGCATGCGTAAGTGCGGCATAACGCAATGGATACTTTTCTCGCCACACTTTTACCGGCGGAAGCGCATCACTCGCGGCTCGAACCGGTGGAAGATCATCTTCGGCCAGCGCGCGAGCTGATGCGATTGCACTGATCCAACGTGGAGCATGTTCTAACCAGCGCGCACGTAAACCGATAGGTCGCAATACCTTCTCAAGATGTTTCTTGTTTTCAAAGAGTGCATCATCTGTGACAGCCATCGCCAAGGCAGAGATCGCCGCATCAGAGAGTAATCGACCGGGAGAAACATCAAGTTCTTTCCCGAGTTCATAACGCGATTCCCACAAGAATTTAACAACTGCAAGTTGTCGTCGTTTTTTAATTTGGTGCATGCCAGAAGTTCTACGCCAAGGGTCTACACGTGGGGGAGGTGGAGGCGCAGCCAAAATGGCTGCAAACTCTTGCTCTGCCCAGTGTGATTTATCTGCAGCCTCAAGTAGTGCATCAACCTCATCGCGCAATTCAACAAGAAGTTCAACATCAAGTGCTGCGTAGTTAAGCCAATCTTTTGGGAGCGGCCGAGTTGACCAATCTACTGCTGAGTGTTCTTTGGCTAGTGAAACTGCTAGTAGAGATTCTAAGAGTGGACCAAGTCCCACACGCGGTAGCCCTGCTAAACGTCCTCCGAGTTCTGTATCAAAGAGGCGCACTGGATTGATACCAACTTCGCGCAGGCACGGTAGATCTTGTGTACTAGCATGAAGAATAACTTCATCTGTTGCAAGAAGATCGTTGAGTTCTGCAAAAAGTCGATGGCCTGGCCCAAATGGAATTGGATCAAGCAAATGTAGTCCGCCACCATTTCTTGCGATTTGAATGAGATAGGCGCGGGAACTGAATTTATAACCACTTGCGCGTTCTGCATCCAGTGCAAAAGGACCGTTTCCTTGAGCAAGTTCTGCGATTGCGGCAGAGAATGAATCTTCCGTAGCAATTACTTCAGGTAAACCGCCAGATGGTGACAAGAGTGGAGTCGGTACCTGTACTTCTTCTGTCATATCAGCGTCTTATTTGCGTGGTTTTGTAATTGAAGCAACACCATCTGCAATTGGTGGCAGGAATGAAATTTCAGCAATGAGGTTGCACCATGCCATGACATGATTAAGCAGCACCTGTCCGACATCTGCACCTTGATTGAGAACCGGAGTCCAGGATGCACGAATCTCTATCTCTGATTCATTATTGCGAGGGGAGAGTTTTCCAAAGGATGCACTCGAAACTCGAGTAACTGTTCCAGATGGTGCACTGTACGCACAACCAAAACTCTCTAAAGAATCCAGAAGCCAGGTCCATCCGACTTCAGGTAAAAGTGGATCTTCTTGCATGGCTGCATCTACATCTGCGCTCACAAATGTGACACATCGAAATTCACCCTCCCACGTATCTTGACCACCTGGTTCATGCAGAAGGACAAATCTTCCTGTTGCTACATCATCTTCAGCATCGCCCATAAGTCCGTTAGTGACATCTGCGGTGAATGCGAATGAGTAAGTTGCTAATTTCTGTGGCGGTGGAACTTCCTCGAGGATGATTTCACTACGCGGAGTTGCACTTCGAAGGACTTCAATCAATCGATTAAAGCCGGCGGTGTCCATTGCCTTATTCTAAATTGCGCATGCGCTCACCTGCGGGAGGCGGCACCGATTCTGCGCTATCTTCTGCTCTGTGGCTGCCCTACTTGCACTTATATCCAGTGGACTTTGGGGTGCAGCTGATTATCACGGTGGAAATCTAAGCAAGAAATTTCCACCAACCGCAGTTCTCTCTGTCACTCAAATCATTGGGCTTGTATTCGGAATTATTCTTGCCACAGCAACAGGATCTTGGGATGCGAAGGCTTTAGGAAGTCAGGGGTACCTTCTTCCTGGAATCGCAGCTGGCTTCTGCGGATATTTAGGCTTGATCTGTCTCTATCGCGCACTCGCAACAGGGCGCATGGGAGTAGTCTCTCCAATAAGTGCCATGAGTGCACTGATCCCACTTCTCTACGCAATTTTCTTTCTTGATGAAAGATTTAACTCTCTGGTTACCATCGGAGTTGTATTCGCCCTACTTGGAGCGTTTATGGCAAGCGGCCCCGAGGTTTCGCAAGGATTGCCACTAAAGCCAGTCATACTTGCACTCGGTGCTGCAGTGGGCTTTGGTGTGTGTTTAGTTTTTATGTCCAAGGGTTCACAATCAAGTGCGGTTATGACGATGGTTTCAATGCGTTCGGCGACATTGATAGTAAGTATCAGCATTCTCATTCGACTTCGTGGAACTGGAGGCATGGGTAAGGGAAATATCCCACTTCTTGTTTTTATAGGAGTTGCTGATTTCAGCGCAAACTTAATTCTAGGAATTGCAACGACAAAGGGGCTCGTCTCTCTTGCAAATGTCCTCGGCGCCCTTTATCCAATCATGACCGCGTTGCTCGCCTTTATTTTTCTCAAAGAGCGTTTACACAAAGTGCAGTATGCGGGAATTGCAAGTGCGGTTCTCGGCGTAGCGCTTATTGCTGGATTTCAATAAAATTTAGCGAGTTGCTGTATAAAAAATGGTTTCGCCTTCGGTCACATTTTCTACATTCGCGAAATGAGAAAGCATTCCTTGTATGTCGATGCGATCTTCACCACCGGAGATTTGCGTAACACTCAGTTCTAGACGGTCTACTTCTCCAGTTGCAATGAGTTCGTTGATGATCGATGCCCCTGCCTCCACCAAGATAGTTGGCCCAAAGAGGCGACGAGCTCTCTCAAGTGCCTCTGATGGAGATGCATTCCACCAATAGGCCTGACGATTATCTGCCAAAGCATTGATCATCGATGTCGAGATGACGACAACAGGAACAGGAGTTTTGCGATATGGCTCGCAGCGAGCTGTATTTCCACCAATCAAAATCGCATCAACGTGGCGGCGGCGCTCCAGAAATCGTGCACGATCCAGAGTTGAAGTGACGCCGCGCGAAGAGCCATCTTTTGCGGTGCTTCCATCGCTTCCCACAACCAAGGTCGCGATTACTTGTCCTACTCCGGCCGATGCGTTCATGGCGGGAAGGTTATCGCTAGCCACTGTTGATTCCGTGTAGGCGGGGAATCAGCCGTTTATGGGGCTTGTCTCACTGAATTCACAGGCATCCACGCTCACTTTGAGTTGAGGGAGAGAGAGCGGGCGGGTTAGCCTTGCTCCATGCAGAATCTGTCAGGGAGAAGGAGAGCGTCATTGATTGGCATCGCGCTGATCGTGATTGCAGCCTGCCTACCCTCGACTGCCTATGCGGCTCCAACGCTGGCTGAGGTACAGGCCAAGGTCCGAGAACTTGAAGAGGATGCAACTGCGGCAGCCGAGGGAGCCCAAGAAGCCAAGGTGATGTTAGCTTCGCTCCAGAAACAGTTGGCAGGTATTCAGGCTGCTGAAGCTGTTCAAGGAAAGACTGTGGAGACGCTCTCACGATCCCTGGGAGTGATCGCAATCGAGCAGTATAAAAATGGGGGATTAGGACAGAGCCTCGAACTGCTTTTCTCCAGCGATCCAGCCCTCTACCTCTCAGCGGCCGGCTCACTTGAATCTATAACTCGAAGTAAGGCGACCCAACTCCGCAAATATGAGGCGGCAAAACAGCGATTGACCGCAACTTCACTCACGGTCAATGACAAATTAGCGCTAGTGACTGCAGCCAAGAAGAAGTACGAAGCGCAATCTGCAAAGGCGATGGCAAAGCTCAAAGAAGCCGAATCCATTCTTGCAAAGTTGAAAAAGGAAGATCGTGAACGCTTAGCACGCCTTGCCCAACAAGAAGAAGATGCGGATCAGAAGCGCTCGCTGGCGGATGCACGAGCTGCTGCTGGTGTATCTGGACGAGCTGGTGTCGCACTCAAATATGCACTCAAGCAAATCGGCGACAAGTATGTTTTCGGTGCAGCTGGTATGACTTACTGGGATTGCTCAGGTCTAACGATGCGTGCATTCCAAGCAGCTGGAGTTTCACTTCCACATTCTTCAGCCGCGCAATCGCGCATGGGTAAAGCAATTCCTCGCAGTCAATTAAAACCTGGCGATCTTGTCTTCTTCGGGCGTCCAGTTTCTCACGTTGGAATTTATCTCGGTGGAGGAAAGATGGTTCATGCACCGCGATCAGGTTCTCGCGTGAAGGTTGCCAGCGCAAACAACCTCGGCAAAAAACCTTATGTCGGGGCTCGCCGCTTCTAGTGGAGAAAATTCTCTGTATCACAAATGACTTCGGCCCTCGCGCGGGTGGAATAGAAACTTTTGTCATCGGATTAATCGAAAGACTCCCTCGCTCACGCGTCATTGTTTACACAAGTGCGCAGGACAACAGTGAGCAATACGACCGTAGATGGTTCGAAGATTATGGTGTCGAGGTTGTACGTGATAAGGCAAAGATACTTCTACCCACACCTGGTGTTGCCTACTGCGTGAAGGCGATAGTTCGCGATCGAAATATTTCCACAGTATTTTTCGGAGCCGCAGCTCCATTGGGCCTCTTATCTAGAACTCTTCAAAAAGCAGGAGTGAAGCAGATTGTTGCTCTCACTCATGGTCATGAGGTGTGGTGGTCGAAGGTGTGGCCATTTACCTTGGCCATGAAGTTCATTTCTCGACATGTAACTCACCTGACGTATCTTGGTGAGTACACGAGGAACGCAATCTCCAGATCAATCACAAGCGAAGCTGCTTCACGCATGGTCAAGATTGCACCCGGCATTGATACCGATCATTTCTCACCACAGGATGCAACGCAGTTGAGGCGTGAACTTGGACTGACTGAGAGAAAAGTAATAGTGAGCGTCGGTCGATTGGTACATCGTAAAGGACAAGATGTTCTGATCGATGCGATGCCTGCAATCATCAAGGAAGTTCCCGAAGCTCACATTCTCATGATTGGTGAAGGCCCGTATCGCAGCTATTTGGAGAATCGCGTCAAAACGCTTGGTCTGCAAGAGCATGTCACCTTCATTGGACGCATTCAGTATGTAGATCTTCCAAAGCACATTTGCGTTGGAGATCTCTTTGTAATGCCTTCTCGATCACGATTGGCTGGCTTAGAAGTTGAAGGACTAGGAATCGTTTACCTTGAAGCGAGTGCATGTGGATTACCAGTCATTGCCGGAAATTCCGGGGGAGCTCCAGATGCAGTTCTTCAAGGGGAGACTGGGTTGGTTGTAGATGGAACAAGTACGGCAGAAGTTGCCACAGCAGTTATTGAACTTCTCCAAGATGCCGATCGTTCTAAGGCTATGGGTATTCGTGGCCGACAGTGGATTATTCAGGATTGGCGTTGGGAAATCTGGTCTGCTCGCTTTGCGGAATTACTCAAAGTAAACCAATAGATTTTGCACGCGCCACTGCACTTCTGCGTGAGTGAGTCTCTAGTTTCCGATAGATAGTTGCGCAGTGACTCTTTACCGTGGCATGGGATATGAACATCGTGCTTGCGATCTCTGTCAGGCTTAACTCGCCATCAAGATGAGACAAGACCATTACCTCCCTGGGGGAGAGTAAATTTTGAACCCTTTCACGACCGATGAGAGCAACAGTCTGACTGCTGATAAATACTGAAGGTTGAGACAGAATTGATCTAATTGCATTCACTAGGTGTTCGGCACTCTCTGATTTGGAGATAAACCCTTGCGCACCCGCTTTCGATGCTGCGACGATGAGATCCAGTCCACTCTCGAGACTCAATACAATAATCGCGATTGTTGGCGAGTGCTTTCTCGCCCAACTTATAACTTCAAGACCGTTGCCATCGGGCAAATTCAGATCAACGGTAATAACATCTGGATTATGCAGGGCAATCATGGCGATAGCTTCCTTGAGTGAGCCAGCTTCTCCAATACATTCAAAGCCGGCAGCTGTAAGAGAGCGCTTAACTCCATCACGCACGAGTGGATGATCGTCAATAACAAGAATTGATGCACTCACAAGATTATGGTGATGGTGGTTCCGTCCTCTCGGGAATCTATTTCGATTGAGCCCCCACGATTTTCGATACGCTCAATGCAACCCAAAATCCCATAACGTCCCGAAGTTGATGTGACTCCGCCGTGGCCGTTATCAGAAATTTTCACCATGACTCCATCCTCACCCGTCGAAAGTTCTAGGTGAATCTGGCTAGCCCCAGAATGGGTGTGAGCATTTCTGAGAAGTTCAGGGATGACCCGGAGCAGCAGGTGTTTATCGTTCGCGGACAGCTCTATCTCCTCACTCAAAACTCCAATATCGGAGGAAATGGAGGCCACGACGCGATGGAGCTCTTCAGTGAATTCTGAACCAGATCTCAAGTCATATATTTCATCGCGCACCTTCTCAATGAGCTCTGAGACCCGGAAGCGAATGGTGCGAACATCATTGCGAATAGTCGCTGGGGTAAGGGGTGCGGCGAGCACAAGATCTAGTTGAAAACCGAGTGCAACAAGATCTTGTGCGATGCCATCATGAATCTCCTGGGCAATCTCAACTCTTGTGGATTGCGCCATGAAGATAAACGCTCTCTATTCTTTGCTGAAGAGAGCTTCAATCTCTGCAGCGTATTGCTGTGCAACAACATGGCGCTTGACAGAGAGCTTTGCGGTGAGCTGACCTCCTGCGATAGTGAAATCTTCAGCCAAGATTGTGAATTTACGGATTGATTCAGCCTTACTCACAGCCTTATTTGCCTCATCCACTGCGGTCTGGATAACGGCCAATAGATCTGGATCGTTGCGCAAGACATCAATCGTCGCGCCATCTTTCTTATTGGTGGCGATCCATCCCTTGATCATCTCTGGGTCAATGGTGATTAGGGCAGCAATAAATGGTTTGTTATCGCCGACAACCATGCACTGGCTAACCAATGGATGCGAACGCAGACGATCTTCTAGGACTGCTGGGGCAACGTTCTTTCCACCCGCAGTGACGATCAGTTCTTTCTTGCGACCAACGATGTAGAGGAATCCGTTCTCATCAAGTCGACCAAGATCACCTGATTTAAACCAACGATCTCCTTCGAAGACTTCGCTATTTGCTTGATCGTTCTGCCAATAACCGCGCATAACGATTGGTCCCTTAAGCAGAACCTCTCCATCTTCTGCGATCTTGATTGTAGTTCCAGGAATTGGACGCCCAACAGAACCAATTTCAATATTGCCGGTGATGTTAAGTGTTGCTCCAGCAGTAGTTTCAGTCAATCCATAACCTTCATAAATTGTGATTCCTGCGCCACGGAAGAAGTGGCCAAGACGGGCACCTAGCGGAGCTCCTCCAGAAATAGCAGCTTCAACTGCGCCACCTAAGCTTGCGCGAATCTTTGAAAACACGAGCTTGTCAAAGAGACCATGCTTGATTGAGAGCAGTGGATTGAATTTCTTGGCATCCATGTTTTCGCTGTACTCGATTGCGATAGCAGCAGCTTTTCTAAAGATCTTGCCCTTACCGGCTGCTTCAGCCTTTGCCTCTGCACCGTTGTACACCTTCTCGAAGATGCGAGGAACTGCAAGAACGAATGTTGGCTTGAATGATTGCAAGTCAGGCAGCAATCGACCTACTGGATCACTGCAATGAGCTAGATGTAGACCTGCTGTGATCGCTCCGATCTGGACCATGCGACCAAATACGTGTGCAACCGGCAAGAAGAGGAGCGTTGATCCACCTGGCTTCAAGAATAGATCTGATGCCCCTTGAACTACGTTTCCGCACTCAGAAAGGAAGTTTCCATGAGTGAGCGATACACCCTTAGGTTTTCCGGTTGTTCCTGATGTGTAGATCAAAGTTGCGAGAGTTTCTGGACTTAAGGAGTTGCGACGACGGTCAATCTCATCATCACTGACACTCGCACCAGCGCGTGCAAGGACTGAGAGAACGTCGTCAGTCATCGTCCACACATGCTTTGTATGTGATGGCAATACAGTCTGGGCAAGCTCGCGGTGAGTTGGTGTCTCAACAATGAGACCAACTGCACCTGAATCACTCAAGATCCAATCAACCTGCTCTGCAGATGATGTTTCGTAAATCGGAACAACACACCCACCTGCAAACCAGATTGCAAAATCCAAAATCGTCCACTCGTATCGAGTACGTGCCATGATCGCTACACGATCACCTATATTGATACCTGCGGCAACTAAGCCTTTCGCAGTTGCTCGAACCTCTGCTTCCACTTCACGCGCAGTAACTGGCTGCCATCCGTCACCAAGGGGACGGGACATAATGATTCGCTCTGGTTCAAACCATGCACGGTGTGCAATTAGTTCGGTGAGGTTTCCCTCTGTGGCCTCAGGGACAAGTGCTTTAACTGAATATTCGCTCATGGGCAAACGCTAGCGGGGGAATCGCAAAAATGGGAGATCCCACAAAGAGATTTCTCGGGGTAACCTTGGCCCATGAGCGATATGAGTAGATCAACAATTGTTATCGAAGCGCCTATGAGCGAGGTAAGTCAGGTGCTCTTCGATCTTGAAAAGTACCCAGAGTGGTCCGATTCCATAACAAAAGTCAAAGTTTCCGAGCGCGATGAAAGTGGCCGAGTCACGGGAGCAACTTTGACCATCTCGGCTGGAGCGCTAAAGGATGAGGTCAGTCTTTCCTATAACTGGGATGGGGCACCTGGTCGCCTTGAATTTGAACTTGAAGATGCAAACATGCTCACCAAGATGGATGGTGCATACATTCTGAAGGATTTAGGTGATGAAACAGAAGTTACCTATGAACTTTCGGTTGGCGTATCAATGCCTATTCCACAAATGATGGTGACAAAGCAGGAGAAGACAACAATTGATCAAGCACTTGCTCAACTCAAAGAGCACTGCGAAGGTTAATTGCACTAGTGAGTTACACAATTGGTATTGATGTCGGTGGCACTAAAGTACTCGGCGGAGTTGTAGACGAATCTGGAAAGATTCTCATCGATGCACGCAGGGATACTCCTCGTGAAGGTGGTAGTGCTTTAACTCAAACCATTGCTGATGTAGCTCGAGAATTAATGTCTTCATACTCGGTTGATTCAGTAGGAATATCAGCTGCGGGTTTTGTCTCATCTGATCGCAAAACAATGCTTGCCACTCCAAATATCGCAGGATGGAATGGTGTTGATCTAGACGCGCAATTAACAGCTCTGCTTGGCTTACCAGTTGTGATTGAAAATGATGCCAATGCGGCAGCGTGGGGAGAGGCCGCATTTGGTGCAGGTCGCGGCCATGATCATCTCCTTATTGTCACTGTAGGTACGGGTATTGGCGGCGGCATTGTTGTGAACGGAAATCTCTACCGCGGCGGATTTGGAACTGCTGCAGAGATCGGACATATGCGCGTTGTTCCTGATGGTCACTTATGTGGATGCGGCGCTCGGGGGTGTTTTGAGCAATACGCAAGCGGTAGCGCACTCATGCGCCATGCTCGTGAGGCCATAAGTGCTACACCTGAGCTAGCGCGAAATTTACTTGCACTTGGTAACGGGACACTTGATGGCCTAACCGGAAAACACATTACAGAGGCCGCTCAGAACGGTGACCCTGTCGCCCTTGCAGCGTTTAATACAACCGCACATTTTCTTGGTGCAGGAATTGCATCTCTCTGTGTCATTTTAGATCCGACACGCGTCGTCATCGGTGGCGGCGTTGTTGAGGCAGGAGAGATTCTTCTTGCGCCAACCCGTGAATCAATGACACGACACATGCCTTTTGCGGGCAAGCATCCTTATCCAGATATCGTTCCAGCCGAACTCGGAAATGAAGCAGGGCTAGTGGGCGTTGCTGATTTGGCCCGCTTGTAGTTCTACCTATTTTTCGCTGGGATAGATAAGACCGATCTGACGCCGTATCTCATCAAGTGAGCCCATAATCTCAATGCTCTCGTCAGGAGTAAGGATTGGTGAATTCATTGCGCCTGAGCGAACTACGCGTTCAAACTCTTTTGCTTGTTCGCGAAGGCCATGCCCTTTGTAATCATTGGGATATTCAGTAGTAGTGCCGTCGTGCATGATGACTCGCATTGAAGCTGGGTTGTAAAAGGTGCGATCTATTTCGACCTTACCCAGCGTTCCGCAGATTGTTGCTCGGCACGGAGTTGAGACCATCATGGTTGATGTCAGGATTGCTTGAGCTCCGCTGCTGTAGTTAAAGATTGCAGTTGAACTGGCATCAACACCTTTATCTGTAAAGGTTGCTGATGAGGTAATTGAATCAGGCTTACCTAAAACCATATGAGCAAAAGAAATTGGATAAATTCCAAGATCAAGAAGTGCGCCACCACCAAGGGAAGGTTCCCAATGCCGCGGATTGGCGTAATCAGAAAGGCGTTGTCCGTGATCAGCTTCAACAGCCCAGATGTCACCAAGCACGCCCGATGCCAAAATCTCACGCACTTTATGCATGTGCGGCAAGAATCGTGCCCACATCGCCTCCATGAGTGCAACACCGTTTGCATCTGCCGCTACTTTCATTTCGCGGGCTTCCCTGGCGTTAATTGTGAAAGGCTTTTCGCATAGAACTGGTTTACCAGCATTGAGAGCAAGGATTGCATTGCTGACGTGATATGGATGAGGGGTGGCAACATAGATCGCATCAAGTGACGGGTCGTTGACTAAGTCCTCATAACTTCCATAAGCGACACAGCCAGGAAACTCAGTTGCAAATGCATCCGCGCTCTCTTGGGAGCGCGATCCGACCGCGGCGACAATGTGGTTATTAAAGTATGAGAGATCTCTTGCAAAAGCTTGTGCAATTCCGCCGCTCGCTAAAATTCCCCAACGAAAATCTGTACTCATACCTGTGCTCCATCATCATCTAGATCTGAATTATCCGACCGCGGGTTATCTTTCCACTTCTTGAAGGCACGCACACCATCTGCGAAGAATTTCTTTAGATTCAATTTCGCAGGCACTGGGGGAGTGAATCGCTCATCATCTACATTTCGATCCAATTCATCAAGATAGGTTGTTGGCGCACTCTCATCAAGTGATAATCCTGAGACGAGCGCCTGAAATTTCTCATCGATGAGATCTTTATCATCCCCACCCGGATTCTGGGCGTCATTTTCGTCATTTGCGTGATTAGGGGTGGATGTCATGCTTTATATTCGCACAAACTTCGCCAATTGAGTAGAAAAGGGGTTAAATTATGAGCATGAACAATCTGCCCTATGGCACTTTGCGCGCCTTCTTGACGCCCTTCTTGATGATCCTCTTTCGCCCAAAAGTGAAAGGGCTTCGCAATGTTCCAGCAAGCGGACCGTTGATTATTGCTTCAAACCATCTTTCATTTAGCGATTCTATTTTTATGCCGCTCGTTGTTCCACGAAAAGTGACATTTCTAGCAAAGAGCGAGTACTTCACATCACCTGGTCCTAAGGGGTTATTGAAGAAGCTTACGTTCATCGCGTTAGGTCAAGTTCCGGTAGATCGCTCAGGTGGCCGCCGCAGTGAAGCAGCTTTGATCACGGGTCTCCAAGTCCTATCTGAGGGTAAATGCTTGGGAATATATCCTGAAGGAACTCGATCACCTGATGGTCGCTTATATAAAGGACGTACTGGAATCGCGCGCCTAGCTATTGAATCTGGAGCCCCAGTGATTCCAGTTGCAATGTTTAACACCGAAAAGATTCAGCCCACAGGCCAGGTCATTCCAAATATTCAACGGGTAGGAATGACATTTGGAGAGCCGATGTACTTTGACGGTGACTCAACCGATCTGACTTATCTGCGAGTGGTGACAGATCAGATTATGAATCGAATTCAAGAGTTATCTGGCCAAGAGTATGTTGATGAATATGCAGTTAAAGCAAAGAAGCGAGCCCAAAGTGATACTGAGGAAGAGTCTGATTAATCAGCGCGATTCTAACTCTTCGCGTTGGATCAAATAGTTGCAGGTCGGGCACTCAGGACCAGCTTCAGGAAATTCTCCTTCGATCACATCAATCAACTCAACAAGTAGCTCTTGGAATTTCTTGCTATCTCGCTCTACCGGTAGATAGTGCTGAGTCACGCCAAATCCATGTGCTCCATCTGCAGTCTCTGCAATGCCATTGAGTCTCCACACAAGAAGACCCATAGTGGAAACTGGAAATGGCTTGCCTCGATCAGGATTCTCCAGGGCATGAGCGTAGGCCTCTAACTGAGGTGCATAGAAGGCACCATTGTCACGTTCTGAATCAGAGACTTTGCAATCGATGATTCCCACAGAGCCATCTTCGTAATGGGCGAGAAGATCGTAAATACCAAGAATCTTCCACGCAGTCTGACGTCCATCAATCACAAGCGGTGCTGACTTAACCCATTGCCCCCACTGTTTAACAACGCCCGCAGGTAGAGATGGATCTAGCTCCTGCATTGATGCTCGTCGAAAATGTTCTTCCTGCGCCTCAGATAGCGGTTTTACAAGAGGAAATTGTCCAGGCATCGTGACCTTAAACCAATACTTAATCCATAGACATCTTTTGCATGTCGACAGACCAAAGGTGAGATCAGATGGTGAAATCGTATCTCTGGCAGGTTTATCGGGACGCACAATTTTCTTCTGGCTCATGGCGCGATTAAATCACGAGCAACAGTTGCAATGACAAGAATGCCAAGAATCATGATGACGATTCCTCCCATAGCGCGTAGAAACACTAAGCGTTGAGTGTCGTTGGCTAACGCTCATATCGGCCGCATGGGCGGTTCGTTTTCTCCATGCATCAATTCCGAGAAAGAGAAGGTATAGACCACCACCCCATTGCACTGCAGCATAGAGAAGTTCTGAACGCGAGAGCAGGGGTCCAAAACCAAGGGCCACAATGATTGAGAGTACGAGTGCCCCCGATGAATTTCCAAGAACTGTGAGAACTGCAACTCTGCGACCCCAAGCGATCGCTCGTGCAATCACAAAGAGAACACTTGGGCCGGGTGCCAAAATAATCACGACAGCGGCAATGAGATACTCACCGATGCGGCTTGGTACGACTAATCCCAAGAAATTCATGAGTACATCATAGAGAAACAAAAAAAGCTAAGGCCCCGGAGGGTTATCCGAGGCCTTAGCTTTTTGATTACTGAGATTACTTCCCGCGTGCTTTCGCAATCGCATGAAGTACGTGATAACCAATTACCGCAACGAGTGTTCCATTGACGATACCGGTAAAGGTGTAATCACCCTTTGTCCATGAGTAATCCGCGATGCCGATAATGATCGCTGATGCAACTACAAGGAGATTTATTGGATTTGAGAAATCTGAGCGGCTATCAACCCAGATTCGTGCTCCGAGGATTCCAATCATTCCGAAGAGTGCTGTACCTGCACCACCGAGTGCCCCCATAGGAGTAGCGGCAAGAACCGCACCAAATTTAGGAGAGAGCGAGAGCAGGATTGCACCGAATCCAGCGACCCAATATGCAGCAGTTGAGTAGACGCGACTTGATGCCATGACACCGATGTTCTCAGCATACGTAGTTGTTCCAGAACCGCCACCTGCGCCCGCAAGAGTGGTTGCAACACCATCTGCCATCAGGGCATTACCCATTTGGTCATCGAGATCTTTGCCAGTCATCGCGGCAACTGCTTTGACGTGTCCAACGTTCTCTGCGATAAGCACAAGAACAACAGGGATGAAGAGGATCATGATGCTGAATTTAAATGTTGGAGTTTCAAAGGTCGGTGCTGCAACCCATTTGGCCGCCTTGATTCCATCTGTGTTGACATTACCCATGGCAAGTGCGGTGATGTAACCGATAGCAAGACCAAGGAAGATGCTGATGCGTCCGATAATGCCGCGAGAGAAAGCGGTGAGCAGACCGATTGAAACGAGAGTAATAATTCCGATCATGGTTGCATTTTCATCTACAACTTTTCCACCAACCAGGCCTTGGAAATTATTCTTAGCAGCTGGTGCAAGATTGAGTCCGATCAACATAACGATCGCGCCAGTAACGATTGGCGGCATCAAAGTATTGATCCAGCCGATGCCTGCAGCTCGAACGACAAGTCCTACAAGTATTAAGAGCGCACCTGTAAAGACGATACCGCCGAGCGCTCCTGCCATTCCGCCACCTTCTGCGCCCATTGCCGCAGAGATTGGTCCGAGGAATGCAAAAGATGAACCGAGATAGCTTGGCACTTTGTTTTGGGTAATAATGAGGAAGAGGAGGGTGCCGACGCCAGAGAAGAAGAGTGTGGTTGTGGCGGGAAAGCCAGTAAGGATTGGAACAAGGAATGTTGCTCCAAACATGGC
>Ga0208596_1000030_pt1 | contig 50851 bp, 47 predicted proteins | sample LakMenEpi12Jul11_FD_150686 | JGI IMG/M metagenome (GOLD analysis project Ga0208596, IMG submission 150686) | Freshwater microbial communities from Lake Mendota, WI - 12JUL2011 deep hole epilimnion (SPAdes) | ecosystem: Environmental > Aquatic > Freshwater > Lake > Epilimnion/Euphotic zone ...
AGAGCTTTCTCAACTTGTGAAGGAACATCCCAGAGTTGCATGATCTCCTTCTTGCTCAAAACCGGGTTATCTCGAAGTGCTTGCACAATCACCCCACGACATTGTCGATCTGTTCCATGCCAGCTCTGTGTACGTTTTGGTTGATCTGAACGCGGATAATCAAGGCTGCGCCAGATGCATTGATCTGCCAATGGACATTGCCCGCACTTCGGATTCTTTGCTGTGCAGATCAAGGCACCGAGTTCCATAGTTGCAGCTGCCCACAGGTGAGGATTCTTTGAGGGAATCAACTCTTCACGTTTTTCTCGTTCAGATTTCGTAGGAGCCGCAGTAGGAACTTCAACTCCATCGATTACCCGCGCAAAGACCCTACGAATATTGATATCAAGGACAAGTGAACGACCTTCGAAAGCGAAGGCGATGATTGCTGCACTTGTGTAATCGCCAATACCAGGCAGTTCGCGCAACTCAGATTGTGTCTCTGGAATTCGCCCCTTGTGCCGCGTTGAAATCACCTTTGCGCATTCATGAAGTCGTAGTGCGCGTCGTGGATATCCCAAACGTCCCCACGCAGTAATCACTTGCGCTGGTGTTGCAGCAGCAAGGTCTGCAGGAGTTGGCCAGCGTTTCATCCACTCGTTGTACACGGGGAGAACGCGTGCAACAGGTGTCTGTTGCAACATAATTTCACTGACTAAAACACCCCAGGCATCAGTATTTCGCCAGGGAAGATCGCGCTTATTCTTTTTGTACCAGACGAGAACTGGTTGGTGGAGAGAACTCATTCCCCAGTGATCGCAACCCTCTTTAGAGCTTGATCGAGTCGAGATATTTCAAAGATTTCCATGCCATCGATCTTTACATCACTTCCACTTGGAACAAGCGCTTTCTTAAATCCAAGTCGATAAGCCTCAGCTAAACGTCGTGAGACACCGCTGACTTTACGGATCTCACCAGCTAAACCAACTTCACCAATAGCAACTAAATCTGGCGGTAGCGCTAAACCTTTTGCAGCTGATGCCACCGCTAGCGCGAGTGCTAAATCTGCAGCTGGCTCTGACATTTTCATGCCGCCGACTGTGGCTGCATAAACATCACGGCCACCTACGCGAACACCAGCGCGAAGTTCAAGAACTGCAAGAGTCATCGAGGTTCGCGCAGAATCTAAACCACTTGTCACGCGGCGCGCATTTCCGAAATCACTTTCACGCCCCGCACTTACCAACGCCTGAATCTCGGCTAATAGTGGGCGACGACCTTCTAGAGTCACAGTTACGCATGTGCCGGGTACTGGTTCAGTGTGGCGAGAGGTAAAGAGACCGGTGGGATCAATCACGGATTCGATGCCAGTATCGCTTAAATCAAAGCAGCCCACCTCATCGCTTGCACCGAAGCGGTTTTTGATTGCGCGAATGAGTCGAAGGCGCGAATGACGCTCACCCTCAAATTGCAGAACAACATCGACAATATGCTCAAGAAGTCGCGGACCAGCGATTGAACCATCTTTAGTCACATGTCCAACCAGCAATAAAGTAATGTCACGATCTTTACAGATACGAATAAGTGCTCCAGCAACTTCACGTACCTGCGTGACTCCACCAGGTGCACCATCTGCTGCCGAACTTCCAATTGTTTGAACGCTATCGATAATTAACAGCGCTGGCTTGACTGCATCTATATGTGCAATGACAGCGCCGAGATCGGTTTCAGAAGCTAAAAACAATTGTGGATCGACGGCATTGATTCGCTCTGCACGAAGTCGCACTTGAGAAGCTGACTCTTCACCGCTGATGTAGAGCGCACTCATCCCTTTAGCTGCAGTTTGTGCTGCTACAGAGAGAAGTAGAGTGGACTTTCCAACACCTGGTTCACCCGCAAGTAATATCGCAGCACCTGGAACTAGCCCTCCACCGAGAACTCGATCGAGTTCGCTGACTCCCGTCTCGCGCGCACGGGCCATTGAGAGATCAACATCGCCAATGGGAGTTGCTGCCTGTGAAACTTTGCCGGCGACAAGTGAGAGTTTCTTTGGCGCTGCAATCTCTTCAACACATCCCCACGCCTGGCATTCACCGCAACGCCCTACCCATTTTTGGGATGTCCAACCGCACTCGCTACAGCGGAATGGATCTTTCTCAACCTTGGCCATGAGGTGAGCCTAAAGCAAAGGTGCGACGAGCGCGAAGCGTGCGAAGCGTGCCTTACTTGCCGGCTTGAAGTGTTGCTGGGTGCTGAATGACAAAGAGAGGCAGGCTGCGTGCCTGAGCATCTTTAATGCCCTGCACGCGCAGATCACAATGCTTAGCCAGAATGTCATATGCCTCTTGCCCCATCAAAGCAGTGAGCTCTGCGCGGTTAGAGATGTAGACCGGTTCGCTACCAACGTGAGCTTCGGTATTGCTGGTGCAGTACCAATCAAAATCATCGCCACCATCGCCCCAACCTAAGCGCTCGTATTCACCAATAACTGTCACAGAATATTCGCGCTCGCCAACTTCGCGAGTTTCAAAACTACGACGTAAAGGTAATTGCCAACAAACATCTGGTTTAGTTTCAACGAAGTGACGGTCTTCTTTCTGAGCTAAGTGATGAAGCACGCATCCAAATGATCCAGTAAATCCAGGAGCCTCGTGACCTTTGCGGTTTAAGAAGATACAGGCATTGTTTACTGTGCGAGTTTTTCTTTCGTTATCTTCATCTAAATCTGTAATGCGAAGCTGGCCGCCAGGTTTCTTTGGACGAGCTTCTTCATAAAATTGCCACATTGCAGGCGTGAGGTGTTGAGCGGCGAGTTGAACACGCTTCTCATCAACTTCATCTGAATACATCGCACCTTCTGTGCAACAACCATCATTAGGGCGGTCCTTAAAGACACCTTGGCACCCATCGCCATAGATGCAGGTCCAATTTGAGGTGAGCCAGGTGAGGTCACATTTGAAGATCTCTAACTCATCATTTGGATCAGCGAACTCGACCCAGTCGCGGGCAAAACCTGGTTTAACTTCGGACATAGTCGCAGAGCCTACGCGTACTCTTTGGCTATGGCTAATCAACAGAAGGTCGCAGTTCTTGGTGCCGGTGTCATGGGCGAAGCACTTATCGCAGCCCTCATCAGCTCTGGAGTTGAGCCTTCGGCAATATCGATTGTTGAGAAGCGTCCAGATCGCTGCAGTGAATTGGTTGGCAAGTATGCAATCACTGTAGATAGCCTTGAAAGTGCTGTTTCAACAAGTGATGTGATTCTTCTGGTTGTTAAACCTCAAGATATGCAGGGACTCTTAGGTGAGATCAAGCCTCACATCAATGCGAGTGCTCTCGTTATGAGTTTTGTGGCGGGCAAGAAGATCGGATTTATCCAAGAGAGTTTGAGTAACACCCAACCGATTGTGCGCATCATGCCGAATACTCCAACCTCAGTTGGTCTTGGAGCAGCTGGATATTCATTCGGTAGCGCGGTTACGCAAGAGCATCGTGCATTTGTTTCCACTCTCTTGGCTGCAGCAGGTAAGGCTGTTGAAGTCGATGAATCATTACAAGATGCGATCACCGCAACAAGTGGATCTGGACCTGCCTACTTCTTCGCCTTTGTTGAAGCAATGGTTGACGGGGCGATCGCTCTCGGACTTTCACGCGAGGATGCGACAACTCTTACGATTCAAACAATTGTTGGCTCTGCCGCACTCCTTGATCGTTCCGGTGATTCACCAACAACTTTGCGCGAAAAAGTTACGAGTCCTAACGGCACGACCGCAGCAGCTCTTGCTTCATTTAGCAACGATCACTTATCTGAAATTGTTGCCCGTGCCATGAAGGCTGCGCACGACCGCTCTCAAGAATTGGCATAGCGTGAAAAAGTTTGTAGTAGCTCTGATTGCGGCGCTCTTGGTCTCTTCACAACCAGCAGGTGCTGTCCCTAAATCTATTGCAGCAACTGAAATTACAAAGATTGCACCAATTGCCGAACATGAGGGCGTCACAATAACTAGCCAAGGAATCACGATCTTCTCTAATTCTGAGAAGAAAGTACTAGTTACTTCTCTTGATTTCTCAGGTACCGAGAAGTGGAAGCTACCCCTAGCGAGTGCCACGGATCAGATTGCTATGGCGGCAACTTCCGATAAAGAGGGCAATATTTGGCTGGCCGGGCTTACTTCAGCGGTCAGCGTGAATGAGACTCAGAACGCAACGAGTAATCCAGTCAATGTTGATGGTGTTGTTGTTGAACAAGTTCCTGCACTGCGAAACGAACTCAATTGCCTGACTTTATGGAAGATATCTTCTGCAGGCGCACTAATCTCGACATACTCTGAAAGTGCAACAGCCCCGATCTTGATTACAGCGATTTCACACTCCAGTAGTGGAATCTCAATTCTGGGAGATCGTGGGGCTGGCACAGTTCTTTTGGCTGCAACGCTCAGTGGAAAATTCTCCAGCGCCAAAACTATCGGGACGGCAAAGAGTGCGTTCACATCAATAATTCGTAACCCCGATGGGAGTGCACAAATCTATGGAGCTAGCAGCGAGACCCTAGGTGGCAAGAAGCTTGTTGGAGTACGTGATGGAATCTTGGCGAAGGTGAATAAGAGCGGTGCATTAACAAGTGTTGTTCGCAGTTCTGCTAATCGAGCAACTCGGTCATGGCAGAGTGCAACTTCATCGTATTTCCTTGTGGGTGATGTCAAGGCAGGCGGAAAGAACGAGAGCGCATTTACTAAGTTCAATTCAAGTTTTGCGCCAACCTGGACACTGCGACTTCCATCGCAGGCATCGCAAGCATCGCAAGGTGCTCAACTAGCAGCTACCGGGGCTAACGGAGGACATTACGCACTCTTTAACTCAACATCATCGATTCCTGGTGTCACCGGTTGGAAACCAACTTCAGCAACTCCAATCGTCATTCGATTCGATAGCAAAGGTGCTATTTCTCAAGCACTCAAATCATCACAGGTAAAGAGCGCAACTTCGATGGTATTTATAGCCGGAGTTGGATTAATTGTCGTTAGTCAGACTGGAATCTATAAAGGTTAAGGTCTTGCGAGTGCAAGATTGCCATAGATGTTGGCAACAATGACTCTCTTTCCTGCAAGAGTAAGCCACTTACCGCTTGTCCCATTTATCGCTGCGCTCCCGGTGATTAGCGAGATTTTCTTTGTAGCAAAGTCAATTGTGCAAAGACGATCTTCGCAATTGAAAATCGCTGATGAACCATTTGTATTTATCCAACGGTTTGGAGTTCCAAAGTTAGAAGTGCCAAAGTTCTTTATAGCCAACTTGGGCGCAATAACCGCGGTGCGAATCTGATTTGGCTTTGGAATAGTGACAGATGATGCGCCCAACCACATTGCAAATGCACCTTTTGAGTTTACCGAAAGCGCAACGTCATATCCTGTCATAGCTAGAGAATCTGAGGATTCCTCCAGCGTTCTATAAACCCACTTAGCTGGATCAATATCTGTTCGTGTGGCCAGGCGAATCGCACCTGAAGTGGCTTCCTTCTTCTGGTTGATCACTAAAACGGAATCGTAGAGAACATAAGTGCTCTTGCCGTCGAATCCGGCAGCTAAGTGGAAGCCGACATCTCCAGTCGTTCTTCCATCTGTTTTGCGATCTCCATCAACCTGCTCGTAGACCCACTTATTGCTGGAATTCAACTTGTAGGCACCCAAAAGAACACCTTGTGACTCATCGCGATAGAAGACTTGGATGCCAGCCGGAGTGACTACACATGCATTTGAAATGCTGACATCACTTGCTGTGCGCACTCTAATTGGATCTTCATACTTATTTACAGACGGACCATTTCCATCGACTATCTCAACGCTCACTCTTTTACCATCATAGGTTGCATGGCGAAGATCTTTATCTATTCCATCGGCATAGAACATGTGTAGCTTCTGGGTAGCGCCCGTTCCACTGAGACATAATGAAATGGGGCTAGTGATCTCATGTGATGTTCGGTTAGTGCCACCTGCACCATCGATAGTTGTTTTGCGCCAGGTGAGCCCGTTCCACACTGCCATCTTTAGAACTCCAGTGACACCGTTTGAGTAAACAATGACAGGACTCTTATTCCATGTAGTTGTAGAAATGTGTGCTGGCTCTACATTGGGATCAATAATTGTTGAGTTCCATGCCGCTTGGGGTGTGACAGGTTCAGTAATGGCTGCTACTGAAGATCCAAGTGAGTTATTTGCACTGATAGAGAATGTGTAAGTCGTTCCATTTTTCAATCCTTCAAAGATTATTGGGCTAGTAGTACTGCTCTTCTCTGCTCCAGTTCTGAGATTTTTTACTGTGTAGGCAGTGACTTGAGCAGTACGAAGATTCGTTGGTGGATCCCATTTCACAATGGCAGCGCTATCTGAAATCACTGCCTCTACATTCCGCACCGAAGTTGGTAATTCAACTGCGAGACCCACTGGTGGCTTGGCGCGCATATCAGCCATCATCGCTAAGAGAAGTGGGCCAGGACCTGCGAAGACTTCACCTGATTCAAGATTGGGAGTCATCACTCTATCGATCGCACTATCGGCATAACTTTTCTCATCCAAGTGACTTATGGAAGATCCATCTTCATATGTGCTTGGGGTATACAAAATTGGTTTCACGCCACCATTGGCAGCAATACCTAGTGGGCCAGACCAGACGAGAGTTGATCTAAGGGCTTTACCAAGTTCTAGTGATGGTGAGGGGAGATCTGCCAAACGTCGCCCATCAGGAGTCTGCGTATACGCATTAAATGGTGTTGGCTGCTCAATTGATCCGAATCCAAGAAGTGAATCGTAGGAATCATTTGATAAGAAACCGAGCCCATGACCCATCTCGTGAATAAAGACAGATTTGAGATCGTACTCTCGAGTGGTAGGTGCACCATCTCCTCTTCGATTCCAGTTTGCTCTTGAATTAACATTTATGATGATTTCGGCATTTCTTAAATCTAAATCTTTACCAGCAAGAGCATTTGCGAGAGCCGATGGATACCAAAGGCTTGAATCTGGAGCGCCAGAAAATCCAGCAAAGTAACCACCAGGCCGAGCACTACCAAGAACTGAGATTGATTGTGAAGAACTCCACGTTGCATCAATAGTGATCGCAACCTTCGATTGAAAATTCGCTGCCCAGATATCTACAGCAAGTTGTAACTCTTTCTTTGCCCAGTCTGGGAAATTTGCATAGTTGACATTAATTATTGATTGTTTCTCAAGGTTTGCACTCTTTGGTACCGGCCCAGAAGGAGATTTCGCTGCCGGACCTGCGTAGACGTACCCCCATTGAGTTGCCGGTGCATATCTAAAGAGAGATTGCGCTGATGCTGAAGGTGGAGTGAGGGTTGCGAGGAGGGCTAAGAGAAGCGAGACCACAGGAAGCAAGACGCGAAAGCGTGGGGTTCGGAAGGTGCCTGCTCGCATAGCGCCTAACCTATCAGCCTGCAAGAATGTGAACATGTCCCCAGAATCACAGGTCAACGTTTATGACCGAATTCGCAGCGAAAAAGCGCCGCTGACCGAATTCACGATCTCCGCTGCAGGAAAAGAAGTCACCCTGGACGAAGCTCGTGCAGATTTTGCGGCTGCGGTTGGTTCATTGGCTCACACGCTTTTCTCAAGAACATATGGTCCATTGGTTGGAACTGTCACGAAGACAAGCGTCGAAACTGTGCTCAAAAGTGCAGAGGAATCACTTCATCGAACAAAGGGTGATGTCACTTTGTTAGTCGAAGAGCTCACTGCACGGATCTTTCCAGAGAAGAAGAAATGACAACGATAACTATCTATTCTCGACAAGGATGTCACCTCTGTGATGATGCTCAAAAAACGCTTGAATCCTTGCGCGAAGAACTCAACTTTGAGATTGAAGTTATAGACATTGAACAAGACGCTGAGTTAATCAACCTGTATAGCGATCAAGTTCCAGTTATTCATATCGATGGCACACACCACGACTTCTACAAAGTAGATCCTTTAAGATTTAGATCTTCCCTTGAAAAACATCGTCAGCATCAATAATTCGGTAGGCGTATCCCTGCTCGGCAAGGAAGCGCTGACGGTTTGCTGCAAAATCTTGATCAACGGTATCGCGAGAAACAACTGAGTAGAACTTAGCCCCACGACCATCTGATTTAGGTCGCAAGATTCGGCCAAGACGCTGTGCTTCTTCCTGGCGAGAACCGAATGCACCAGATACTTGAATTGCAATCGTCGCATCAGGTAAATCAATTGAAAAGTTGGCAACCTTGGACACAACTAAACAGGTGATCTCACCTGTACGAAATGCTGCGAAAAGTCGCTCGCGTTCTTTTACAGGAGTGTCTCCCTTGATGAGAGGAACTCCTAGAGTCTCTGAGAGTTCATCCAATTGAGTGATGTATTGGCCGATAACAAGAATCTGCTCTTCAGCGTGAAGAGCAACAAGCTCTTGGACTACTTCGCTCTTGGTCTTTGTAGTTGAGCAGTACCGGTATTTTTCTTCAGGCTCTGCAGTCGCATAAAGCAAGCGTTCAGATTCTGAGAGATTAACTCGTACTTCAATACATTCAGCAGGTGCGATATACCCCTGTGATTCAATCTCTTTCCACGGCACATCAAAGCGCTTAGGGCCGATGAGAGAGAAAACCTCGCCCTCCATGCCATCTTCGCGAACAAGAGTTGCTGTCAGGCCAAGGCGACGACGGGACTGAATATCTGCTGTAAATCTAAAGATAGGTGCAGGAAGCAAGTGAACTTCGTCGTAGATGATCAAACCCCAGTCGTGAGTATCAAAGAGATCAAGGTGGGCATAGACACCATTCTTCTTCTTTGTCATCACTTGGTAGGTAGCAATTGTGACGGGGCGAATCTCTTTCTTTGCTCCTGAATATTCACCGATCTCATCTTCATTAAGTGATGTGCGGCGTAATAACTCATCGCGCCATTGGCGGGCAGCAACTGTATTTGTCACCAAGATCAGAGTTGTTGCCTTTGCATGTGCCATTGCAGCAGCACCGACAATTGTCTTTCCAGCTCCACAAGGAAGAACAACAACGCCAGAACCACCGTGCCAGAATCCTTCAGCAGCTAACTCTTGGTAAGGGCGAATCTTCCAGCCATCTTGCTTGAGGGCGATCTCATGGGCTTGTCCATCAACATAGCCTGCAAAATCTTCTGCCGGCCAACCAAGACGCAAAAGCGATTGTTTGATCGCGCCGCGTTGGCTGGGATGAACCACAATTGTTTCGGCATCAATTCGAGCGCCGAGTAGCGGTGCAATCTTTTTAGCGCGGATTACTTCCTCGAGAACTGCCGTATCCGTTGTAACAAGAATTAATCCATGAACTGGATCTGCTTCAAGTCGTAGTCGTCCATAACGTGACATTGTCTCTGCCACATCAACCAAGATTGAGTGAGGAACGGCATAGCGTGAATATTTGATCAAAATATCGATTACTTGCTCAGCATCGTGGCCGGCAGCGCGTGCATTCCAAAGACCAAGATTTGTCAGGCGATAGGTATGAATATGTTCTGGTGATCTTTCAAGTTCAGCAAATGGAGCGATCGCTCTGCGACATTCAACAGAGTCAGGATGATCAATATCTAAGAGAAGTGTCTTATCGCTTTGAACAATGAGTGGCCCATTAGTCATCAAGGAGATCCTTGATGAGAGCGTGCAGCAAAGCGGTACGTGGTTCAAGGGATGCTGCACTAACCCACTCGTGTGGGGCATGGGCTCCGTGGCCAACTGCACCTAGACCGTCGAGAACTTGCGCACCTGCTGCAGCTGCAAAGTTGCCATCACTCGCGCCACCAACCTGTGCGCTACCGAGTGGTGCCATGCCGATTGAGGCTGCAACTTTTTCTATGCGCTCATAGAGCGCGGCCGTGGCAGTTGGTTGCAGAGGTGGGCGATTAATTCCCCCCGTGACTTCAATTCGCGCAAGTGGATTGACAGCGGTGATACCTGTAATTGCTGCATGAACGCGCTCGAGCTCTGAGATCGCAAATGAACGAATATCAATATCAAGGACTGCATGATCTGGAACCGTATTCGTTGTATTTCCTGAATGCACAACGGTCGGAACTACAGTTGTTCCGTGCTCTTGGTTTTCAAGCGATGCTAGTTTGAGAATGATATGTGCAATCTCAGTTGTTGCATTGACACCCTTTTCAGGTTCAAGCCCTGCATGGGATGCGACTCCGTGAACATGTACCTGGTACATCGAAGTTCCTTTACGGCCGGTCTTTACCTTGCCATCAAGCGATGCTTCAAGAACTAGAACAGCCTTAGCCTTTGATGAAACTTCTTTAATGAGTTCACGCGATGCATGACTTCCACTCTCTTCATCAGTCGTCGCAATGAGTGCAACAGATCCTTCAATACCCTTAAGTGCATAGAGCGCTTGTAAGAAGCCGGCTTTCATATCAAAGACGCCAGGTCCGCGAACTACATCGCCATTTACTTCCCATACAGGTTGGTATGCACCATGCGGCCAGACTGTATCTAGGTGAGCGAGGAGAACAATGTCAGGGTTCTGCGCGCCCCACCAGAAAACAGGACGGCCTTCAATCTCTTTGATCTCTGCAGGTGTTCCGAGAACACGAGTTGCGATGTCGCTAGCGAGACGAACAACGTTGCGGCAGGCATCGAGATCTTCGGTGGGGGATTCACAGCGAACTAGTGCTTCAAGGGCTGCCAACATAGGCGTAAGTCTGCCGTATTCGCTTGCATTCTCGCTCGTCATAGCGAAGCCACCCCCGTTATTCGAGCGATTCTAAAGGTGGTTATCTCACCAGTTGCATGATCGCGCGCCAGAAGTGAGCCTGCCGAGAGCTTGAGCGGGTCGATGATGCGGTGCGAAATCAGCCCATTGTTATCGGCATATCCGATGGAGAGAGATTTATCTGGTGAGTGCGTCAAGTGATGACTCAAAATTTCAAGAGTTTCATTTGCAGTTGTGCGCGGTAATTCACCTAGTGCGGAAGCGGTGATGTTTCGCAGAGTGCTCTGACGGTGACTAGATTTTTCTCCCGTACGTAACGTACGTAGCGCACCATTAAGCGCGATCTCATCAGGAAGATCTATCTCACCAACAATTCGAGGTGGACGCGCCTTTGTCTGTGCACGCATGATCCGCGGCCCTGTCAGAAGAATTCCCTTAGAGTCTTCAACAGCTGGAAGATATCCAGCATTTCGCAAGATATTAACCGCATCATCGACTTCAAGATCACAGATGATTACCTCAGATGCAATCTTTCTAAAGCCAAGTCCCTCAAGTTTCTTATCTCCAATAATGGATGCAATCACAGATTGATCTTCACAGCGAATAAATGAGGTTGTCGCTCCCACGCGCAACTTTCCATGCTTCTTTGCTACATCGGCAATCAAGTATTCAAGCGGTTGAGGCATTGGAGTCTTCGACGTTGCCTTAAGGAATTTTGTAATGTCATCGCCAGTTTTACCGTGGTCTAGCGCCCTCCGAATCGTGGCATCGCTAAATCTAAAGACTGTTGCACCACCTCGAGATTCAATATCTGCAAGAAGAGCCATCTCTTGCGCAACAGCTTGTGCAAGCGGTCCCGGAGCAATCGCGGTGTTATCACTTTGAATAAGTATGTGATCAACTTCGGCTGGAAGATCTGCATTGATCTGATCAAGTGATTCACCTGCAAGGAGTGCCAGCCCATAATCAGAGATCACTGATTGCCCTGTAATTCCTAGCCATTCGGCTTCACGCAGCGTGTATTCAATATAACTAGCTGGGACACCACCGGTGCGCTTGGCAGGTCTCTGCCATTGCGCTGCGCTAATCAGTGAATCTGCAGTTACTGCACCTGCTTGGTTCTCTTTAAGGAGCGCGAGAGTAAGTGATCGAATCGATGCCGCGTTTACTCGATCAAGTTCTGGTCCAAGAGGTGCGATGTTCTTCGTTGATTCATTTCCAACGAGACCACTTACACGTGAAGTGGCTAACCAGGCAGAAGCCAAAGAAGACCATTGATCGGATGGGCGCTGAGTCAACCAAATATCAAATTGTGTAGTCGGCAGAATTCGATCATCAGGGTCGATCGTAAGAAGCGCGGTAACATAACAGAGCTCTGCAACAAATGCTGCGCAACTTTCTTCAACACCCAGATGAAGTGCCAGCGCCTTGAGATCTCGGACTCCCAAACCACCCGAACGTAGCGCAGTAGGAGGATCTTGGGCCCAGAAGTTAAGGACTTCTTCTACCCAGCGCAAGAAAGTTGTGACATTAGCGATTGCAGCGCTATTTACATTCTTACGATCCTTAACGGCAAATGAATAAGTAACTTCAGGTGAATTGATCTTCTGCTCTTTATGAACTTTTCCACCACGTAGTGCAATCGCAACTTCTCGTGGCATCACAACAATTGTTTGACTAAAGGGGATAAGGAATCCCTCTTCGAGACACCACTGCACACCCGCGCTAGGTTTCTTAATGTCTCCCACACTTCCACGTGGAGGTCCCCATGCCATCGCATCAAGAATCTTCTTTGCCCCTGCTGGAGCATCTGCAAGTTTTTTCAGGTTGAGCTTTGCCATGGAAGGTGGACCAAGCTGGGCAACTTCATTACCCAAAAGCTCGCGTAGCGTTGTTGGCATGCGCAGTCCATCGTGGGCTGGATAGATAAGGCCACGTTCAATTAGGCCAGGAATAACAAAGAGTGCAGGCTTATCAGTAAGGCTCGCGATAGTTTTTTCAGCGAAAGGTTCAGCAGCAACTGCGCAAGCTTCGAGTACTTGGAATTGCCATGTGTTGAGCGCATCAATAGCGCGGGCAAGTGATGGCGCAGAAGATGCGCGCACAGCAAGACTTGCCATATCTGGTGGAACCGGAGCAATTAAATCTGGGCGATGAGAAAAGAGTTGTAAAAGGCCAGCATCATCTAACCCACGTAGGTAGTCGGCAAATGATCGAATTTCCATAACCTGCCTACATTAATGCAGAAAGGCCGCAAGCGTTAAATCAATTCCTATAGTGAGCCTTAGCGTGAGCGACGACGAGGCGTGATCAAGGCTGCAATTGAAGCAAGGCGTGAGATCGCCGGCCCTAAGAAGCGATTAATTTTGCGAGCCCGCCTAAAGTCATGAATCGGCCATTTCTCACGTGTTGCCCAGATTCGAAGTTTGGCATCTGGATTGATCACCGATGGATTTCCAACAGTCTCAAGAAGAGGAAGATCATTGTGACTATCTGAATATGCAAAACAGTGCGCTAGATCAAAGCCGCGTTCGCTGGCAATTTTTTCGAGTGCAATTGCTTTCTCGCGCCCATGGAGAAGAGGTCCATTCATTTCACCTGTGTAGACGCCGTCTTGAATTCCGGCCTTACTACCGAGCGCGCCGGTAAATCCAAGACGCTTTGCAATCAGTGTTGCCATATCTTCAGGTGCGGCAGTGACCAACCACACTTCAACACCATCAGCGAGATGTTTCTGTGCAATTTCAATTGTTCCTTGCCACAAAGCTGGTGAGACATATTCGTCATAAATCTCTTGTGCCAATTTTTGAATCTCTTGGACATTATGTCCACCAATAAAACTGGTGGCTGCGTTCTGGAACTTAATGATCTCTTCCTTCTTCTCAGTTCCAGTTAATCGAAATCTCAGATTGGCGAGAACAAAGCGTGAGATATCAGCCTTGGTGAAGTACCCACGCTGATACATCCCGCGGCCGAGGAAGTAGAGAGAAGAACCACGTATGAGTGTGTTATCTACATCAAAGAACGCGGCCCTCTTCTGCTCAAGTGCCATGGCATAACCATAGCGAAATGAACACATTTCCCCCTTTATAGTTAGGTCTATGAGCAATAGCGTCCACGTGATCCGCCATGGTGAAGTCCATAATCCAGAGAAAATTCTTTATGGCCGCCAACCTGGCTGGAGACTTTCAGATCGTGGTCAAGAAATGGCGCAGGTTCTAGGACAATGGTCAAAAGGTATTGATCTTGGTGCACTTCATGTATCGCCTCTACAACGTGCACAAGAGACTGCAGCACCAATTGCCGCCGCACACTCAATGGCAATTACTACGGACGAGCGACTTATCGAGGCAGCAAATATCTTCGAAGGAAAACCATTTGGAATTGGCGATGGAGTTTTGCGCCACCCATCAGCGTGGAGACATTTATGGAATCCATGGAAACCATCCTGGGGCGAGCCTTATGTCGAACAAATAAACCGCATGCTTGCGGCTGTCTTTGCAGCACATAAAGCTGCTAACGGTAAAGATGCAATCTGTGTTTCTCACCAGTTACCTATCTGGATCTTGCGCAGCGCAATCGAAGGCCGCCGTTTGATTCACGATCCACGGAAGCGCGAATGCACATTGGCATCGGTGACAAGTATTCACTTTGACGATAATGGCGAGATCAGCGGAACCTCATACTCCGAGCCAGCAGCGCATCTATTACCCGTTGTAATTAAGAAAAAGTAAATGCAACAGAAAAAGTCCTTTGTAGCCCTCGCGCTCTCTATTCTTTTACTGAGCGGGTGTTCAGGCGGTGGAAGTTCTACAGCAGAAGAAAGCTTCGTTATCGGAAGCGGAGTTCAGACATACATAGATAAAGGTTCACGAGTTAAAGCCCCCGAGTTATCTGGCATGACGTTGACCGGAGTGAACTACACACGCGAGCCAGGAAAAGTTGCTGTTGTAAATGTATGGGCCTCATGGTGTTCTCCATGTCGAGCAGAGGCGCCAAGCTTGGTTGCACTCTCGGAGAGATATCCTGATGTTCAATTTATTGGAATTCTCACTCGCGATAATTTAGTAAACGCTGAAGCCTTTGTGCGCGCAAAGAAAATCACTTATCCCACGCTCATCGATGACGCACTTTTGATTGGATTCAAAGGCTCACTACCTGCCAATGCAATTCCCTCAACTATCGTGATCGATAGTGATGGATATGTTGCAGCACGCGTTTCTGGAGTAGTCACAATCGGATCACTCAGCAAACTCATCGAACGGGTGCAGAGCTCATGATTGAATTTTTCGTCAATAACCTTTTTGATGGCTTCATTCTTTTTGCACTTCCACTTGCAATTCTTGCCGGTCTCATCTCATTTATCTCCCCATGTGTTCTACCTCTTGTTCCTGGTTACCTGGCTTACGCTGCTGGATTTTCACAGTCGCGGGGACGAGTACTTCTTGGTTCATCTCTCTTCGTTTTTGGTTTCTCTGCCCTCTTTGTTTCATACGGTGTTCTCTTTGGCGGCCTTGGCGCGAGAATCTCAGTCCATGAAGAGATCATCACAAGAGTTCTCGGAGTTTTCACTATTGGATTAGGTCTAATTTTTGCCGGCGCTTTTCCAATGATGAAGACATTTCATCCCCGTATCTCAACTACTGGTGGACTAATTGGTGCGCCAATTCTTGGTTTTCTCTTTGGAGTTGGCTGGACTCCTTGCATCGGCCCAGCACTTGCAACCGTGCAGACGTTAGCTTTTAGTGAATCGAGTGCGTTTCGAGGTGCGCTCTTATCACTGGGCTACTGCGTCGGTTTAGGACTTCCATTTATTGCAACCGGACTCTTCTTCGATCGCTCTGCACGGTTGCGTAACTTCCTTACTCGCAAGGGCAGAACTATTTCGATTATCGGCGGAGTTTTCCTTATTGTCATTGGGTTGCTCCAAGTAAGTGGACTCTGGAATGCTTTGATGATCGATCTGAGATCAGTAATTAGCGAATTTGCTCCGGTGATCTGATGGCAAAAAAGATACAGGCCGAGATTCCTGAAATTGGTGCGGCTGGATTAGCTCGCTTCGCTTGGAGACAACTCACAAGCATGCGCACTGCGCTGATTCTTCTGATGATGTTGGGGTTGGCAGCGATTCCAGGATCGCTTCTGCCACAGCGAAGTCAGAATCCCATGGCTGTGCGTGAGTACTTTGTAGACCAGCCAGAGCTAGCTCGCTGGATCGATAGAGCAAGTGGTTTTGATGTCTATGCCTCATCCTGGTTTAGCGCGATCTACATCTTGCTCTTTATCTCACTGATCGGTTGTGTTCTGCCCCGAACCTTTGAGCACTTCAAAGCAATGCGCGCATTGCCACCAGTAACTCCCAAAAACTTAGAGAAACTTGAAGCACATTCTCTCTTTGCCAGCGATGTTCAAGCACTTGAGCGAGCAGAAAAGTGGTTACGCAAGAATCGATTCCGCCTTCGCATTCAAGATGGATCGATCTCTGCAGAGAAGGGTTATGTAAGAGAGAGCGGAAATCTTCTCTTCCATCTCTCACTTATATTGATCCTCGTTGGAGTAAGTGTTGGCGCACTCTTTGGTATGCGAGGAAGCGCCATCATCACAACCGGTGAGCGCTTTATTAATCTTGCAACAAGCTATGACTCAATCGAGTACGGAAAGCTCACCGATGAAACTTCGCTCAATACATATTCAGTAAGACTCAATAGATTTGTGGGCGAATACGATCCCATCACAAATATTCCATTGAATTATTCAGCCTTTGTTACAACTATTGACGAGCAAGGTAACGAGAGAGATCAAGTAGTTAAGGTCAATAGTCCGCTAACATTTGGAACTTCACGTGTCTATCTTCAGGCAAATGGATATTCACCATTTGTCACAGTGCGCGATGAAATTGGAAATGTCACATTCCAAGGCGCTGTCCCGTTCTTGCCGCAAGATACAAATCTTCGTTCAATTGGTTCGATCAAAGTTCCAGAGGCAACGCCACAAATTGGATTTGTCTCCTCATTTCTTCCAACATATGAGCGAGACCCTAAGTTAGGTGCAATCTCTGTCTATCCGCTATTGCTCGAACCTAAACTTTTGTTTTCAATCTGGGAAGGTGATCTAGGTCTCGACACAGGCATCCCTCAATCAATTTACAAGATTGATACAACTTCAATGACGCGTATCGCCCTTGATTCTCTAGCACCAGGTGAAACCTATAGTTTTAAAGGCGGAAGTATCACCTTTGAAAAAGTTGAACCGTGGATCAATTTGCAGATCGTGCGAGATCCCGGCAAGAGCTATTCCCTTATCGGCGGTATTCTTGCGCTACTTGGTTTGCTGGCATCTCTCTTCGGACGTCGTAGACGTATCTGGATCAAAGTAGATGCAAATGGCCAGGTTGAAGTTGCAGGTCTAGCAAAGACCAATGCTGAAGCGCTAGAAGTTGAGATGGCTGAATTTGTGAGTGCAATTAAGGCAGTGAAGGAAGATAAGGGAGAGAAGTAATGCAGACAACATGGGCATACATCTCCAATAACTTTATCTATAGCGCGATGGGAGTCTTCGCACTTTCATTTCTTGCGCACGCTTTCGAAACAGCTTGGGCGGTAAAAGTTCCTGCTGAAGGAAGCAACGCCCGCACGATGGATTACGCAAAGGCCGATAAGGCAGCACGTATCGCGACCGCGCTTATGGTCCTTGCCTTCATCTTGCTCTTTGTCGCAGTGGTTGCACGCGGTCTATCAAACGGACATGTCCCTTGGGGAAATATGTACGAGTTCTCGATTACTGGTGCGCTCACCTTTACCGGTGCTTACCTTGTTGCACTTCGTAAATATGATCTTCGCTGGCTCGGGCTCTTTATCTCGTTGGCAGCACTTCTGACTTTAGGAACGGCGATCACTCTGCTTTATCGCGATAGCGCTCCACTTGTTCCTGCACTTAAATCTACATGGCTGATCATTCACGTTGTTGCCGCAATTATCTCTGGCGGAGTTTTCTTACTTTCAAATGTAATCGCTGGTGCATATCTCTACCTCGATGCGCGCGAACGAGGAGCTGGTCGCCCTGCTTGGGCTACACGTCTTCCAGCACTCGAAGTACTCGATCAACTTTCATATCGACTTGTTGCATTTGTTTTTCCACTCTGGACGTTTTCTGTCATTGCCGGCGCTATCTGGGCCGAGAGTGCATGGGGACGTTATTGGGGTTGGGATCCAAAAGAGACATGGGCTTTCATTACGTGGGTTGCCTACGCTGCATATCTACACGCACGCGTCACTGTTGGTTGGAAGGGACGTCGCGCTGCATGGCTCTGTCTCTTTGCAGGATCGACATTCTTATTTAACTATGTCTATGTCAACGTATGGGGAACAGGCAAGCACACATACTCTGGTTTATAGAAAATCTAGAGTTTACGTAAGAAATCTGGATCGTCATCAGGCGGCAAAATACGTCGCTTAGGACCCTTCTTAAATCCACCGCCATTGCCACGATTGCGACCAGCGATGAAATATGCGATTGCACCAAATGCTTGGGTAAAGAGAATGACGAGGAGCCAACCCCATTTTGGAAGATTCTTAATCTGAGTGTCATCTTTCATCGCGCAATCAATAAATGCATAGAGCGGTAGCGCCGCTAGTGCGATGAAGAGTAGAACTCTGAGCATGGGCCAATCCTAGCCGTTAAAGAATCAGTGCGAGAGATAGGGCAAGGCTGAAGAGAATCTGGAGCTTCCCGGTTTTTCCAAGGAGTGGAATAAGCCCAGCACCCTCGACACCTGACCAGAGTGACTTAAGAATTGAAATGGTCATCGGCAGGGTGACTGCGGTCAGCGCTACCCATGGGGTTCCAAAACCTGCCGTCAACAAGTAAGGGGCGATTACAAGAAAAGTATAAAAAGCCCGAGAGCGTCGATCGCCCAAACGGACCGCCATCGTGCGCTTACCAACGACCTCATCTTTTGCACGATCACGAATGTTGTTTATGACCAAAATTGCACAAGCAAGCGAACCGACGATTGTGCCAGCGAGTATCGATTGCCCAGTGATCTCATCCGTCTGAACATAATAAGTTCCGACAGTTGCAACTAAGCCGAAGAAGATAAAGACAAATATTTCACCAAGGCCCATATATCCATAAGGGTTCTTACCACCGGTATAGCCCCAGGCTGCTGCAATTGAAATTGCCCCAACAGCAATTAACCACCACGATGTTGTGATTGCGAGAGCAAGACCAGCACATGCAGCAACAGCGAACGAGATGAAGGCTGCATTACGCACCTGAGTAGCACTTGCTAACCCACCTGCAGTAATTCGCAGAGGACCAACGCGATCGTTATCAGTTCCACGAATTCCATCAGAGTAATCATTTGCATAATTCACGCCGATTTGAAGTGAGAGGCTCACAACTAAAGCAAGAGCGGCTGTGGCAGCGTTGAAGTCTTGGCCCGCCAGTGCAGTTGCCACAAGAACAGGGGCAACTGCAGCAGGAAGTGTGCGTGGGCGTGCACCAGCTACCCAGATACCAAGTGAGCTCTTAGCCATTGAACTCCTCCTGTGCACGTTGACTGATCTGTGCGCGATCGATCTTGCCGATACCAATCATTGGCATCTGATCAAAGACAAGTAATTGCTTCGCTTTGGCGATATCGCCAAGCGAGTTGCTCAAGAGAGTATTGACTTCATTTATTGATGCGTGATCTGCACCAGATACAGCCACAACTAAACGTTGCCCCCATTGCGCATCATCTACTGCAACAGCCAACCATTGGTGACCAGGAAAGGCTGTATGAAGAATCTCGGTGACTTCTGTCAGCGAAACTTTTTCTCCGCCAGTGTTGTAGACATCATCGCTTCTGCCAAGAACCTTAAGAATCCCGTCTTCAATCACGCCCTGATCAGAAGTTGTAAACCAACCATCACGGTACTGCTGATGCCAAAGCTCTTCGTTATTGAGGTATGCCGATGCCAACACCGGTCCAGAAATCTCGATGAGCCCAACATCAGAAATACGTAGGCCAATACCCTCGAGTGGAGAACCTTCATAGATACATCCACCAGATGTCTCGCTCATTCCGTATGTTCGCACCACTGAAATTCCTGCAGCAATTGCCTTCTCAAAAAGATCATTCTGCAGTTGTGCTCCACCCACCAGCACAGTTGATGCAGATTGCAGATGAGCCAAGAGTTTCCCATCACCGTTAAGGGCTCTATAGATCTGAGTCGGCACAACAGCTGAAAAATCTGTCACCGGATATTCAGTGGCATCTCGTAAATCAACGGGCGTAGTTCCCAGATCAAGTGCGCGAACTAACACATTGATTCCAGCAATATGGTTTAAGGGCAAGAGCAGCGCCCACGTCTGACCTGGTCGAGCCTGCAGATAATCAAGTGAGGCGCGAGCCGATGCCAATACTGCAGCCGCACTTAAAGCAACAAATTTTCTAGTGCCGGTTGAACCTGTGGTTTCAACAATAAAGGCAATATCGCCAGAAACACTTTCCATAGATTCGCTAGTGAAATTTAGGGCTGGACCCTGATGAGAGAGCGCTTTAGCCACGAGATTCATCACATCGCCGATAGCCAGCGCGGGATCGACCGAGATCACAGAGCGTGAACGGTTACTTGGGTTGGCCGAGATATCCATAGCCCGCGTAGGCTATCGCCTGCAAGTAAGAGTGGAGGAATCGTGAGCAAGCCAATTAAGCGTGAATTCGGGGATCGCACTATCCCAGCATGGGCAACCGGCAAGGGTGGCGCAGATTTCGTCGATGTGAAATACCAGGTGGCAGATGGGATTGCCAAGATCACAATCAATCGCCCTGAAGTACGTAACGCATTCCGCCCGCAAACAATTATTGAGCTGCAACAAGCATTCTCACTCGCCCGCGATAGCTCAGATGTCGGCGTCATTATCTTGACCGGCGAAGGTAGTGAAGCATTCTGTTCAGGTGGAGATATCAGCGTTCGCGGTGATGATGGATATCTTGGCGATGACGAACTCGCACAGCACGGCGTCGGACGCCTCAATGTTTTAGATCTACAGATTCAAATTCGCCGCACACCTAAACCAGTTATCGCAATGGTTGCCGGGTGGGCTATCGGCGGCGGACACGTTCTCCATGTTGTCTGCGATCTTACGATTGCGGCAGAGAACGCCAAGTTCGGACAGACCGGTCCGATGGTTGGTTCTTTCGATGGTGGCTACGGCTCAGGACTTCTTGCAGCAAGTGTTGGCCAGAAAAAAGCTCGCGAAATTTGGTTTATGACTCGTCAATACGATGCGCAAGAAGCGCTCGCAATGGGACTCATCAATACCGTTGTTCCAGTTGATCAACTTGAAGCCGAAACAGTTTCTTGGTGTCGCGAGATGCTCCGCAACTCACCAATGGCTCTACGTCTACTTAAATCAAGCATGAACGCTGCAGATGATGGATTGGCCGGAGTACAACAACTTGCGGGAGACGCCACCCTTCTCTTCTACTTAAGTGAAGAAGGGCAAGAAGGACGCGATGCTTATAAAGAAAAGCGCGCACCTGATTTCGGTAAATTCCCTAAGCGCCCTTAATTCATATGCTCGATGACCTCCTTGCCACACTTCGCGTAATCACTCTTCCTACGCGTACCAATTTCCGCGGTGTTACTTATCGCGAAATTGCACTGATGCAAGGCCCACAAGGCTGGGGGGAGTTCTCACCATTTCTGGAATATGACGATAACGAGTGCCGCCCTTGGCTTGCTAGCGCGATAGAAGCAGCGACAGTTGCTCGCCCTGTGCGATATCGAGATGAAATCTCCATCAACGGCACGATCCCAGAACTCAATGATAAGAAAGAGATTGAAGAGCTCATGCGCACCTATGCGGGTGCAAAAATTTTTAAAGTAAAGGTCGGACGCAATCTCAATGAAGATGTCATCCGAGTTGCTCGAGTCTTTTCCAATGCACCAAAAGCTTCAATCCGTGTTGATGTCAACGGACTCTGGTCGGTCGATGAAGCACTTACCAACCTCTACGCATACTACGAAGAGATTGGCCCACTTGAATATGTTGAACAACCATGTGCCACGGTTGAAGAACTTCGCGAACTAAAGAGCAAGATAAAGATTCCGCTACGAATCGCAGCTGATGAAATCATTCGTAAAGCTGCCGATCCATTTGCTGTCGACCTCACCGGTGCTGCCGATGTCTTGATGCTCAAGGTTCAACCACTTGGTGGAATCCAACGTTCCCTTGAAATCGCAGCGCATCACGGCCTTCCAGTTGTTGTATCGAGTGCGTTAGAGAGTGCCATCGGAATCGAATACGGGTTGGATCTTGCAGCAAGCATCAAAGAGCTCACCTTTGATTGTGGGCTTGCCACCGGTTCACTTTTGGCCAACGACGTTGCAGAACACAACATCATCGACGGCAAGATCGCTTTAGGTCAAATATCTCCACAGTTAGATGGTCTTGATGTGTCAGCAGAGCGCTATGAATGGTGGAAGAATCGCATCATGAGAGTCGGAGCGTTACTGTGATGAGCGAATCAACATCACTAGCTCGCGTTATCGTCAGACAGATCATTGAAGCTGGCATCAAAGATGTCGTCATCTCTCCAGGATCACGCAACGCCCCGCTATCGATTGCTTTCTATCAGGCCAGCAAAAAGGGGCTGATTAAGCTCCATGTGCGAATCGACGAGCGCACCGCTGCTTTCTTCGCCCTCGGAATCGCTAAAGCATCTGGCCTACCTGTACCAATTGTCTGCACCAGCGGAACCGCTGTCGCTAACTATCACCCTGCCGTTCTTGAAGCATCACATACAAACCAACCTTTACTTGTTCTCACCGCAGATCGACCTGCATCTCTGCGCAGGACAGGTGCAAATCAAACAACTGAGCAAGCAAGAATCTTTGGCAAAGCAGTTAGATACTTTGCAGATATTTCAGGGTCGGCATATCCAATGGAGCTTCCCTTTAACTCACTGCAAACAGGTCCAATCCACCTCAACATTCAATTCGACGAACCGCTTGTCGGCGATGCTGATGAGTCGTGGTTAGAGAATCTAACAATTACGCCACCGAAAGTATTTGATCGTAAGACTCCAGGAACTTTCTACACAAAATCAACCCGCGGTGTTTTAGTCATCGGACATGATCGTGGTGGATTAAGTGCGGACTCAGTGCAAAAGCTCGCAGACGACCTTGGTTGGCCTGTCATCTCAGAAGACCCACTTACTTTTGCAGAATCAATCTCGCATGCCAGCATCTTCCTTACAAACAATGCAATAGCAAAAGACCTGTCACCAGATACAGTCGTGGTTATCGGTCGCACGACCCTTTCACGTTCCATCAATTCATTTATCAAGATGGCGCGCAAAACCATTGTTATCGATCCACGCATTGCAACAGTTGATACCGACCGTATGGCCAATCAGAAATTTACTCAGCTACCCGTAGTACAAGTGCCAACACCAGATGCTGAATACGCGGATAAATGGAAGAAATACTCAGCACGTGCAATCAAGATGGTTAGCGAAATTTCAACATGGTCTGAACAATTGATCGCGCGCGAAATCGCTGCAAATATCCCTGCGGGAACCTCGCTTTTTATCTCGTCCTCACGCCCTATCCGCGATCTCGAAGGATTTGCAGTAGCCCGTAATGGCGTTGAAACCTTTGCAAACCGTGGTCTTGCGGGTATCGATGGCAACATCTCTACAGCGCTGGGTATCGCCTCCCAACGCAGACAAACCATCGCAGTCCTGGGTGATTTAGGCTTCTTGCACGACCTCACCGGCCTTATTCAAAACGAGGCAATCAACCTCAAAATATTTGTTATCAATAACGATGGGGGAGGAATCTTCTCCACACTTTCACAGCGTGGAGTCGATGGTTTTGAGTCAGTCTTTGGAACTCCACACGGGCTAGATCCGACCGCGATTGCAACATCTATGGGAGTTGCAGCCAAGACAATCGATTCATCTGCCCAACTAAAGGCTGAGCTCACCGAAGTAGTTAAAGGAATATCGGTTGTAGTTGTAAACGTTCCAGACCGTGATGCAAATGCAGATCTACTTGAAGGGATTTACGACAGCATCTCTTCTATGTAGAAAACGATTAGTTGGACTGCAGTGCGCTGCGCATGGGCGCAAACTTTGCATTGCTTTCTTGAAGTTCTTTCTCTGGATCTGATCCTGAAACGATTCCGCAACCGGCAAAGATGCGAATAGATTTATCGGTGACCTGACCGCAACGAAGAGCGATGCCGAGTTCACCATCTCCGCGTGAATCTATCCAGCCCACTGGGCCCGCGTAGCGACCGCGGCTCATGCCTTCGATAGATGAAATAACCTTTGAAGCTAGATGTGTTGGAGTTCCACAGACTGCAGCAGATGGGTGGAGTCTGGAGAGAAGTGAGAATGCATCAACATCGATCTTTGATTCGATCAAAGCACCTGTCACATCGGTAGCAAGGTGCATGACATTTGCAAGGTGTAAAACAAATGGGGATTCAGGAACGTTTGTGGAGGTACAGAAAGGTTCGAGCGCATCAGCTACAGAGCGCACGGCATATTCATGTTCTTCGAGATCTTTTGAAGATCGTGCAAGAGATGCTGCAAGTGCTAAATCTTTCTCGTCATCGCCTGTCTTGCTAATTGTTCCGGCCAAAACGCGAGAGGTAACCATGCCGCGAGTGAGGCGGAGCAAGAGTTCTGGTGTTGCGCCAACAAGGTTATCGACGGCAAAGACCCAGGTAGATGGGTACTGCTCACTGAGATGGTTAAGGATCGGGCGGATATCAATGGTGCGATCAGCAACAGCTACTAAGTCACGCGCTAACACAACTTTTTCGAGTTCGCCGATTTCGATCTCACCTTTAGCTGTTGCAACACGTGACATCCACTCATTGGGAGTCAGTGATCCATCTGCCCATGCAAACTCTGCGGGATTAAGGTCAGGTGCTTTCTTTGGCAAGTAAGGCTGTGCTTTATCTCCAACCCAGGTCATCCATGAGGTTCCAGAACGTGTGCCAACAACTACTTGTGGAATAACAAGGACTGACTCTTCATTTTCATCGAATGAGAAAGATGTAAAGAGAATTGGTCCGGTTCCACTGATGTTAAGAGTGTTTACAACGTTAAAAGTTGCGAGCTGTTCGGCCCACCATTCACGAGCATCACGAAAGCGATTTGGTCCACTCACCGTTGTCTTTGCATATTGACCCCAACCAACAACACCTTGGCCGCCACGAACCCAGGAGAGCACGTCACTTTCAGGAAGTAAATCCAGAAGCGGCAGGTGGGATGACACCTTGGCAGTTGTGACTGGAATCAGGGAAGACACGGGTTTTAACTACTTTCTAAGACTGATGAGTGCTTCTTATTGAAGTTGTGGATAAGCCTACCTTCAGCGAGAATAAGGGGATGTCGCGAGCGAATATGGATAAGAATCCGCAGGAAGTAGCTGCGATGTTCGATGGAGTCGCTCGTCGCTATGACATCGTCAACGATATTTTGAGCCTCGGTCGGACCAAGGCTTGGCGCAAGGCCGCCACCAAGATCATTGCCCCAACCCCAGGGATGAAGATCCTGGATATGGCTGCTGGAACCGGCTCAAGTTCAGCCCCCTTGGCTGCAGCTGGCGCTGATGTGGTCGCCGCCGATTTCTCAGAAGGCATGATCGCTGCCGGACAAAAGGCCCGCCCAGATCTGACCTTTATCAAGGCCGACGCCCTCAACCTGCCTTTCGAAGACAACTCCTTTGACCTCTTTACTATCTCTTTTGGCCTGCGCAACACCCAGAACACCGCCAAGGCGCTGGCTGAGGCCCGTCGCGTGGTCAAGCCAGGGGGACGCCTGGTCGTGGTCGAGTTTTCCAGCCCCACCTTTGCCCCATTTAGGGCTATCTATATGAACTATTTGATGCGCGCCCTGCCCTTTATTGCTCGAAAGACCTCTTCGAACCCTGATGCCTATATCTATTTGGCCGATTCGATTCGGGCATGGCCTGATCAAAAGGCGCTCGCTTCCCAGATTGTCGATGCTGGATGGACTCAGGTGGGTTGGAAGAATCTGACTGGCGGAGTTGTGGCAATTCACATGGCCGTTGCCCCTTAGCCGTTCTGCTGCACTGTCTGCCACCGCCTAGACTTACGCCCCGTGAGCGCTAATCCATACGTCCCAATCCTGATTCTCTTCGCAATCGGATTTGGCTTTGCCGCCTTTTCAGTCGGTATCGCAGCAGTCACCGGACCAGCTCGCTACAACCGCGCTAAGCAAGAAGCGTACGAGTGCGGAATCGAACCTTCACCACAAGCACTCGAAGGTGGTCGCTTCCCAGTTAAGTACTTCCTTACAGCAATGCTCTTTATCGTCTTTGATATTGAAATTGTCTTCCTCTATCCATGGGCTGTCACATTTGATTCGCTCGGACTCTTTGGATTAGTTGAAATGGCAATCTTTATTGGAACGGTCTTTATCGCTTTTGCATACGTCTGGCGACGTGGTGGATTGGAATGGGATTAAGCCATGGGTCTTGAAGATAAATTACCAAGCGGAGTTCTTCTCTCAACAGTTGAAGGCCTAGCTGGATACATGCGTAAGAGCTCACTCTGGCCAGCCACTTTTGGTCTAGCGTGTTGTGCAATCGAAATGATGGCAGTTGGTTCTGCGCCAAAGCATGACATCTCTCGATTTGGAATGGAGCGCTTTAGCGCATCACCTCGTCAAGCAGATTTGATGATCGTTGCAGGTCGCGTGTCACAGAAGATGGCACCAGTGCTTCGTCAGATTTACGATCAAATGACTGCACCTAAGTGGGTTATCGCAATGGGTGCATGTTCATCTTCAGGTGGAATGTTTAACAACTACGCAATTGTTCAGGGAGTCGATCACGTCGTTCCTGTTGATATTTATCTTCCAGGATGCCCACCGCGTCCAGAGCAGTTGATGGATGCAATCATTAAATTGCACGAACAAATTAGCAATACAACTCTTGGTCCTAATCGCGAAGCAGTGATCAAGGAAGTCGAAAAAGCAGCGTTAAACGCTCGTCCTACGATTCAGCTCGGCAATTTCCCTCTAGAAGAGACACACGCATAATGAGCGACACTCAACAAGGAATGTTCGGCGCTAGCGGCACCGGCGATACTTCAGGTTACGGCGGATTAGTTCGCTCAACCGCGACGCCAGGTTCTACAGTGCGCCCATTCGGTGGGTACTTCGATCAGGTTGCTGATGATCTAGAGCGCGCATACCCAGATTTTGCAGATGCAATTACTCGTGTCGTTGTTGATCGCGGCGAACTTACACTTCACATTAAGAAAGAGCGCCTCGTTGAAGTTGCTCGCATCTTGCGCGATAAGTTGCTCTTTGAAATGTGCATGGGGGTCTCAGGTGTGCACTACCCAGAGCGCACAGGTAGTGAACTTGTCGCTGTATATCCATTGCTTTCAATGACAAAGAACCAACGCATTCGCCTCGAGGTCTGCACATCAGATCTAGATCCACACATTCCTTCACTTGTTGAGGTGTGGGGTGGAAACAATTGGCATGAGCGCGAAACTTTCGACATGTTCGGAATTATTTTTGATGGACATCCAGGACTAACTCGTATCTTGATGCCAGATGATTGGGAAGGACATCCACAGCGCAAGGATTACCCACTTGGTGGAATCGCTGTTGAATATAAAGGTGCAACAACACCTGCGCCTTCACAGCGGAGGTCATACACATGACAACAATTTTTGATCCATACGCATCCTCACGCGAAACCACCGAAGGTACTGTCTATTCAGTTACTGGTGGCGACTGGGATGAACTCGTCTCTGAAATCGGTGAAGCGAAAGAAGAGCGAATCATTGTCAATATGGGTCCACAGCACCCATCAACCCACGGTGTGCTTCGCTTAGTTCTAGAGCTTGAAGGCGAAACAGTCACAGAAGTACGTCCAGGTATTGGCTATCTGCATACAGGCATTGAAAAGAACATGGAATTCCGTTCTTGGACTCAAGGCACAACATTTGCAACACGTATGGATTACCTAAGCCCGATCTTCAATGAGACTGCTTACTGCCTTGCGATTGAAAAGCTTCTAGGAATTACACAAGATGTTCCAGAGCGCGCATCTGTTATTCGCGTTCTGATGATGGAACTCAACCGCATTTCTTCTCATATGGTCGCACTCGGTACTGGAGCTCTCGAACTCGGTGCAATGGGGCCAATGTTCTTTGCATTCCGCGAACGCGAAATGGTTCTTGATGCATTCGAAGCCATCACAGGTCTTCGCATGAACATGGCTTATGTCCGCCCAGGTGGAGTGCAGCAAGATCTTCCAGAAGGAATGACAACGCGCCTTCGCGAACTAGTAAAAACTTTGCGTAAGAACTTCAAAGATAACGAGCGGCTCTTGATCGGAAATACCATCTGGATGAAGCGCACTGCAGGTATCGGTTATCTCGATTTGGCTGGATGTACAACACTTGGAATTACAGGTCCAGTACTTCGTTCAACTGGTCTGCCTTGGGATCTTCGCAAGATGAATCCATATTGCGGATATGAAAATTATGAATTCGATGTAGTTACTGCAGATACCTGCGATGTCTACGGTCGCTTCCTTATTCGTATGGCAGAGCTCGAACAATCACTTCGCATTATTGAACAAGCCGTCGACAAGCTTGATGCACTTGCCGGCGCACCAGTAATGGTTGCCGATAAGAAGATTGCGTGGCCGGCACAGCTTGCACTCGGTGCTGATGGACTCGGCAACTCACTCGATCACATCCGCGAAATCATGGGTTCATCAATGGAATCTTTGATCCACCACTTCAAGCTTGTTACTGAAGGATTCCGTGTTCCCGCAGGTCAGGTTTATGTAGCAGTTGAATCTCCACGTGGTGAACTTGGCGCACACATCGTCTCTGACGGTGGAACACGTCCGTATCGCGCACACTTCCGCGAACCATCCTTTAATAACTTGCAATCAACATCTGCAATGAGTGAAGGCGGGATGATCGCCGACATTATTGGCGCTGTTGCATCGATCGATCCTGTGATGGGAGGAGTTGACCGCTAATGTCATCTTTACACTCTGTAGACCCAGCACTTAATCAAGAAGTTATGAACTCAATCGTTGCGCGTTACCCACGTAAGCGTTCTGCAATCATGCCACTGCTGCACTATGTGCAATCAGTTGCTGGATATGTAACCAACTCAGGTATCGAAAACATTGCAGAGATGCTTGAAATCGCAACTGCAGAAGTTTCAGCTGTTGCGACTTTCTACACTCAATACAAGTTCAGCCCGATCGGTGAGTATCACGTGGGTGTCTGCACAAACACTCTCTGCGCAGTTATGGGCGGAGATGCGATTTTTAGTGCACTTAAAGAGCACCTCGGTATTGAAAACGATGGCGTAACAGCTGATGGAAAAGTTTCACTGGAACATATCGAGTGCAACGCAGCGTGTGATTACGCGCCAGTGGTTATGGCTAACTGGGAGTTCTACGATAACCAGACCGTTGAATCTGCGAAGGCACTTGTTGATGGTGCGCGTGCAGGAAATCCGCCAGCTCCAACTCGCGGACCAAATCGCCTTGTTACCTATAAAGAAGCTTCTGCAGTGTTAGCCGGTCTTGATGATGGTCTTGCTGGTGAAGGAGTACAGGCTGGTTCTGCAACTCTCCTTGGTCTTGAAATTGCACGCGGTGCAGAGAAGGGTGGAAAGTAATGACAAAGCTCACGCCTGTCCTCTCTGCACATTGGGATGAGAAAGATTCATTTACCATCGAAGGCTACAAGCGCCACGGTGGGTACAAGGCTGCTGAAAAAGCCCTTGCTATGAATCCAGATGATGTTATTCAACTGATTAAGGATTCTGGACTTCGCGGTCGCGGTGGTGCAGGTTTTCCTACGGGAATGAAGTGGGGATTTATTCCTCAAGGTGATAACAAGGATCACTACCTAGTTGTTAACGCCGACGAATCAGAGCCAGGCACTTGTAAAGATATGCCGCTACTTATGGCAAACCCACATGTTCTTATTGAAGGTTGCATCATTGCTTGTCATGCAATTCGCGCAAAGCAAGCTTTTATTTATATTCGCGGAGAAGTAACTCACGTTGTGCGACGCGTTAACCAAGCAATTACGGATGCCTACAAGGCGGGACACCTTGGAAACGGCATCGACATCGTTCTACATGTCGGAGCTGGTGCATATATCTGTGGTGAGGAGACAGCACTCCTTGATTCACTTGAAGGATTCCGTGGTCAACCACGTTTGCGTCCACCGTTTCCTGCTATCGCGGGTCTGTACGCAAAGCCAACAGTTGTTAACAACGTCGAATCAATCGCATCAGTTCCTGCGATCGTTGCTAACGGTGCCGAGTGGTATCAGGCAATGGGCACTGAAAAGTCAAAGGGTGCAACGCTGTACTCACTCTCAGGCCATGTGAATAACCCAGGACAATTTGAAGCACCTCTTGGAATTACTTTGCGTGAAATTCTTGAACTTGCTGGGGGAGTACGCACCGGTCATAAGCTCAAGTTTTGGACACCAGGTGGTTCTTCAACACCAATCTTTACCGATGCTCACCTTGATACTCCACTGGATTACGAAGGCGTAGCAGCTGCCGGATCAATGCTTGGAACAAAAGCGCTTCAAATCTTTGATGAGACAACATGCGTTGTGCGCGCTGTGCTTCGCTGGACAGAGTTCTACAAGCACGAATCATGTGGAAAGTGCACACCATGTCGCGAAGGCACATGGTGGTTGGTACAGATTCTCCGCGATCTTGAATCAGGTGTCGGCACAGAGGCAGATCTCGAGAAGTTGCTCGATCTCTGCGACAACATCATGGGTCGCTCATTCTGCGCACTTGGTGATGGTGCAACTAGCCCAATCACTTCATCCATTAAGTATTTCCGCGACGAGTACATCGCACACTTGACCAATGGCGGATGCCCATTTGATCCAGTGCAATCAACACTCTTTGTGGGGGCGAGTAAGTAATGACAACACAAGAGTCACAAGAGAACGCTGTTGCAATCGAGATGATTACCGTTGTCATCGACGGCTTTGAAGTAACTGTTCCCAAGGGAACACTTGTTATTCGCGCTGCTGAGAAGCTAGGAATTCAGATTCCACGTTTCTGCGATCACCCATTGCTTGATCCAGTCGGTGCTTGTCGTCAATGTCTTGTTGATATTGAGATCAACGGTCGAGCATTTCCTAAGCCACAGGCTTCATGCACGATTCCAGTTGAGCCAAATATGATTGTAAAAACCCAGCTCACCTCACCTGTTGCCGATAAAGCACAGAAGGGTGTGATGGAACTTCTCCTTGGAAATCACCCACTTGATTGTCCAGTCTGTGACAAGGGTGGCGAATGTCCGCTGCAGAACCAGGCAATGACAAATGGAAATCCAACAGCTCGACTTGGTGGAGTAAAGCGCACCTTTGAAAAGCCAATCAATATTTCTTCACAAGTTCTACTCGATCGCGAACGCTGTGTTTTATGTGCGCGCTGTACACGTTTTTCAGAGCAGATCGCATCAGATCCATTTATTACTCTGAACGAGCGCGGTGCGCTCCAACAAGTAGGAATCTATGAGAACGATCCATTCAAGTCATATTTCTCAGGAAATACGATTCAGATCTGCCCAGTGGGCGCGCTCACCGGTGCTTCATACCGATTCCGTGCTCGTCCATTCGATCTAGTTTCAACTCCATCTGCTTGCGAGCACTGCGCATCAGGTTGCGATATGCGCACCGATGTACGCCGTGGCAAGACACTTCGTCGCCTCGCAGGAGATGACAAAGAAGTGAATGAAGAGTGGAACTGCGATAAGGGTCGCTGGGCATTTAAATATGTCACTTCACAAAATCGAATTACATCTCCAATGGTCCGCAATGCCGACGGCGTTCTAGAAGTGACATCATGGCCAGAAGCACTTGCTGCCGCTGCTGCTGGACTTGCTGGTAAGCGCGCAGGAGTTCTTGTTGGCGGTCGCCCAACTCTGGAAGATGCCTACGGTTATGCAAAGTTTGCACGTATTGCACTCAAGACAAACGATATTGATTTCCGTGCTCGCGTTACTTCAGATGAAGAAGCAAATTACTTAGCTGCACATGTCGTCGGTTCATCTGTGCACTATCGCGATATTGATGTGGCTGATCACATCCTCTTGGTCGCTTTCGAGCCAGAAGAAGAGTCACCAATTGTCTTCTTGCGCATTAATAAGATCTTCAAAAAGCGTGGCCTTGTCGTTACTTCAGTAGCTTCAAAGGCATCTATCGCCATGGATAAACTCAAGGCGAACTTCATCAAGGTGGCTCCAGGTGCTGAAGGCGCTGCCCTTGCATCTATTGCACTCACATCTAAGTCAGTAATTCTTCTTGGAGAGCGTGCATCAGAAAGTGCTGGCCTTATTTCAGCGGCAATTTCGCTAGCTGAAAAGACAGGTGCAAAGTTGGCGTGGATTCCTCGTCGCGCTGGTGAACGTGGCGCACTCGAAGCTGGAGCATTTGCAGCACTTCTTCCAGGTGGACGCCCGGTTGCAGATACAGCCGCTCGCGTAGATATTGCGGCAGCGTGGGGAGTGAGCACACTTCCCGCAGAGGCTGGTCGCAGTTCAGCGCAAATGATTGGTGCAATTCATAACGATGACCTTGATGCGCTCGTTGTTGGTGGCGTTGATATTGCAGATCTTCCTGATGCCGCACGTGCAACTGCAGCGATGAAGAAAGCATTTGTGGTCTCTCTGGAGATTGCGCACTCATCCGTTACAGAAGTTGCCGATGTTGTTCTTCCTGTTGCAGCAGTGACAGAAAAGTATGGAACATTCATCAACTGGGAAGGTCGCCAACGCACATTCGCTGCTGCTGTCGGTGACTCCCTTAACCGAAGCGATGTAAGAATCTTGTCTGCGCTAGCTGATGCGATGGGTGAATCGATCATGCTCGGAACTGTCACAGCGGCCGCGCGAGAATTTGCTCAACTTGGAAAGTGGGATGGTGCACGTGCTCCATTTACTTCAATTGCAGCAGCTTCACCACAGAAAGTTTCTGGCAACGAAGCGATCATCACTTCGTGGCGCAGACTTCTTGATGAGGGCACTCTGCAAGCAGGAGAAGACAATTTGGCCGGCACGCGTCGTCCAACAATTGCAGTGATCTCACCACAACGTGCAGCTGCACTCGGTGTGCAATCAGGAGATCACCTTCGAATCTCAAACTCACACGGTTCAATCACACTTGCAGCTCTCGTTGAAGATATTCACGATGATGCAGTCTGGCTTCCACGTAATTCAATTGGCTCAACACCATTGCAGACTCTTAATGCGGTTCATGGCGATCTAGTAACGGTGGTGAAGGCATGACAACAGCAGAACTCCTTGGACAAGACCCTGGCTGGCTCATAGTTGTTAAGGCGGTTATCGTCTTTGCTATCTGTGTTGTATCAACTTTGCTTGCGGTCTGGACTGAACGTCGCGTACTTGCAAAGATGCAGCTACGCACAGGACCTAACCGCGTAGGACCTTTTGGGCTTTTGCAATCACTATCCGATGGAGTCAAGCTCGCCCTTAAAGAGGACATCATTCCTGCAGCTGCTGACAAAGTGGTGTTTATTGCAGCTCCGATCATTGCAGCGGCAATGTGCTTTATGTCTTTTGCAGTGATTCCAATGACCGGGAAGGTCAACCTTTTTGGTCAAGAGACTGCAATGCAGCTAACTGATTTATCAGTGGGCGTTCTCTACATTTTGGCCGTAACTTCAATCGGTGTCTACGGAGTTGTCTTGGCGGGATGGTCTTCTGGATCAACATATCCACTTCTTGGTGGACTCCGTTCAAGTGCTCAGGTTATTTCTTACGAAATTGCGATGGGACTCTCATTAGTTGCAGTCTTTATCTACGCAGGATCAATGTCTACCTCTGAAATTATTAACTCTCAGCACGGCAACTACTGGAACGTCATTGTTCTCTTTCCATCCTTTGTGATCTATGTGATCGCAATGGTCGGCGAGACAAACCGTGCGCCATTTGACTTAGCTGAAGCTGAAGGCGAACTCGTCGGCGGGTTCCACACCGAATACTCCTCTTTGAAATTCGCACTCTTCTTCTTGGCAGAGTACGTCAACATTGTTGCAGTATCAGCCTTGGCAGCAACGCTCTTCCTCGGCGGTTATCACGCACCCCCAGGACTTGGATTTACTGAAGCCTGGTTAGGTGGATGGTTCACCATCGTCTGGTTCTTCCTGAAAGTTAACATCTTCTTCTTCATCTTTATGTGGCTACGTGCGACTCTTCCACGTCTTCGCTATGACCAGTTCATGAAGTTTGGCTGGAAGGTATTAATTCCAGTCTCACTGATTTGGATTCTTGTCGTTGCAACGTTGCGTGTGATCCAACAAGAAGGTGCATCACGCACAGTCATCGTGGCATTTGCCGTCGGATTAGTCTTGGTTGCAACTGCAGTGAGCTCACTCTTTGAGCGAAGCAAGAAGAAATCAGAAGAGCTACTTCCCGAAGGTGAAGCCCCTGATTTCCCAATTCCATCACTTCCAGGCGTTTCATCATTTAATGCTTCAACTCAGTCAGGAGATAAGAGTGAGTAACTCCATCGAGCCAAAGAAATCAGGAACCGCTGCCAACGTTGATGATGTTGCCTTCAAAGAAGTAGATCAGCCGGGTCCAGGATCACTCTTTGAACAGGCAAAGGGATTTTGGGTCACCTTTAGCTCTATCTTTAAGAAGAACCTCACAGTTGCCTACCCTGATGTAAAGGCACCGACAGAGGAGCGTTTTCATGGACGCCACCAACTCAACCGTCACGCAGATGGTTTAGAGAAATGTATTGGTTGCGAACTCTGCGCTTGGGCATGTCCTGCGGATGCAATCTTTGTAGAAGGCGCAGATAACACTCCTGAGAATCAGATGTCACCTGGAGAGCGTTACGGAAAGGTCTACCAGATTAACTATTTGCGTTGCGTATTCTGTGGCCTCTGCATTGAAGCTTGCCCTACTCGTGCTCTGACAATGACAAATGAATATGAATTGGCTGATACTTCACGCGAGAAGTTGATCTTTGAAAAAGAAGATTTACTTGCGCCACTTCGCGCAGGAATGCTTGCGCCACCACACCCTATGTATCCAGGAATGAACGATACAAATTATTACAACGGCGATGTAACAACTGCTCACCCTTCACAAGAGGGGGGAAATAAGTAATGTTGGAAATTGCTACACCCGAGGCGATTTTATTCTGGGCACTCGCTCCACTTTCAGTTGTGGCAGCCCTTGGAATGCTTTTCGTTAAGAAGGCAGTCCATTCTGCAATTTTGCTCGCTTGGGTAATGATCACACTAGCGATTTTCTATATTGCTCAAGAAGCGCTTTTCCTTGGAATTGTTCAAATCGTTGTCTACACAGGCGCGGTCATGATGCTCTTCCTCTTTATCTTGATGTTGGTCGGCGTCGATGCATCGGATTCACTTGTTGAGACAATCAAGGGTCTTCGCTGGATTGCAATTACCGCAGCCCTTGGTTTCGGCGGATTGATGATCGCACTGATTGGACGTGCAACCCTTGGCCGTCCAGCTGTTGGATTAGAAGTTGCAAATGCTGATGGAAATGTTGAAGGCATAGCAATGCTCCTCTTCTCTGATTACGTCTTCCCATTTGAAGTTATCTCAGCTCTCTTGATCACAGCAGCACTTGGAGCAATGGTCCTAGCTCACCATCAGCGTTCAAAACATCGTCCATCCCAGCGTGAACAAGCAATTGCACGTTTCCGCACCGGCTCTTTAGGTGATGCTGCTGGTCTTCCAGGACCAGGTGTTTACGCACTTCACAACGCAGTCGATGTCCCAGCACTTCTTCCAGATGGAACACCTGCTCCAACTTCGATCTCTGCCACACTCAAAGCACGCGGTGATGTAATCGAATCTGCAAACTTCCAACTAGATGTTGTTGACCCAACAATTAAAGAGGAGAAGTAAGTGAATCCTTATAACTACCTCTACCTCGCTGCACTCCTCTTTACAATTGGAGCAGTTGGCGTTGTTGTTCGCCGCAACGCAATCGTCGTCTTTATGTGCATTGAACTCATGCTCAACGCTGCAAATCTGACTCTCGTAACTTTTTCTCGCCTCAATGGAAATCTCAACGGTCAAGTCGTTGCATTCTTTACGATGGTCGTTGCAGCCTGTGAAGTTGTCGTTGGTTTGGCCATCATCGTGGCGATTTATCGCTCGCGCCGTTCAGCATCGATCGACGATGCTAGTTTGTTGAAGCGATAACAATGGTTACTTCAAGCTCACTCGTTTACCTCATCGGTCTTCCACTTTTTGGAGCCGTCTTCCTTCTACTTATGGGTCGTAAGGCGGATAAGTGGGGGCACCTTTTCGCTACCGCAATGTCCGGTGGTTCATTTGTACTTGGCGTACTTCACTTCTTTGCGATGACAAATCGCGCTACTGAAGATCGCTCAATCACTCAGACCTTGTTCTCATGGATCAAGGTTGGAGACTTTAATGTTGATGCAGCCCTGTTACTTGACCAGCTTTCGATCTGCTTCGTCCTATTGATTTCAGGCGTTGGAACTCTGATTCATATTTACTCAATTTCGTATATGGCAGAAGATGAAAACCGTCGTCGCTTCTTCGCCTACCTCAACTTATTCGTAGCTTCCATGCTTCTTTTGGTACTTGGTAATTCATATCTTAACCTTTATGTAGGTTGGGAAGGCGTGGGACTTGCTTCATACCTTCTAATTGGATTCTGGAATCAGAAGCCTGCATATGCCACCGCCTCGAAGAAGGCATTTGTGATGAACCGCGTCGGTGATATGGGATTGTCATTTGCAATCATGATCGCTTTTGCCACGATGGGAACAGTGTCATTTGATGGCGTAAAGGAGGCTGCAGAACGAGCTGGTACTCCAGCCCTGACAGCCATGGGGATCATGTTGCTTATTGCAGCAGTGGGTAAATCTGCACAATTCCCATTGCAGGCCTGGCTAGGCGATGCAATGGCTGGTCCGACTCCAGTATCAGCTCTTATCCACGCAGCAACGATGGTGACAGCAGGTGTTTACCTCATCGTTCGCTCCAACTTTGTCTTTGATGCCGCTCCAACTGCGCAACTTCTTGTTGTCATTATTGGCGCAATCACTCTTATCTTCGGTGCAATTATTGGTATGGCTAAAGATGACATCAAGAAAGCACTTGCCGCTTCGACGATGTCACAGATCGGCTACATGATTTTAGGCGCTGGCCTTGGCCCAGCAGGATATGCGTTTGCAATCATGCACCTACTTACTCACGGTTTCTTTAAAGCTGGGATGTTCCTCGGTGCAGGATCTGTCATGCATGGCATGAATGATGAAGTGAATATGCGCAAGTACGGCGCACTTCGTAAATTTATGCCGATTACATTTATCACCTTTGGTCTGGGTTACCTGGCAATCATCGGTGTTCCACCATTTGCTGGTTTCTACTCCAAGGATGCGATTATCGCTGAGGCATTTAATTCAGGCGGTATTAAGGGAATCATTCTTGGAAGCGTCACTCTTCTGGGAGCGGCAATTACAGCTTTCTACATGACTCGAGTAATGGTCATGACATTTACCAGCAAAGCACGTTGGGATGACGATGCTCATCCACACGAATCACCTGCGTTAATGTGGCTACCAATGGTGATCCTCTCAATCGGATCTGTCACTTCTGGCCTTCTTCTCTACCGCGGTGACGCTCTGAAGAATTGGCTATACCCACTCTTTGAGAAGCATGACGGACATGAGGAGTTACTCCCACACAGCGTTGTCACTATTTTGGCGATAACTATGGTGGTTATTGGAGTAACCGTTGCGCTTCTGAAGTATCAATTTAAGGATGTTGCCGCAGTTGCTCCAACAGACGTTACGTGGGCTACTCGCTTTGCTCGTAATGATCTGGGTCAGGATGCATTTAACGAGGCGGTCTTTATGCGTCCAGGACAAGCGATTACTCGTGGTCTAGTAGCTGTCGATGAGGTAGTTATTGATGGCGCAGTCCGTGGCGTTGGGTCAATGACAGTTGAATCTGGTTCAACGCTACGTCGCACGCAATCGGGATATGTTCGTTCTTACGCAGCACTGATTCTTGTAGGAGCACTTGCTCTACTCACAGCGATTTGGGTGGTGACACAATAATGAAACTCACGCTCACCATCATCATGCTTCTACCGCTACTAGGCGCTGCAATCATCGCAGCTGTGCCTGCAGCCAAGACAACTCTTGTAAAGCAGATTGCGCTAGCAACAACGATTCTTGTTGCGATCGCGACAATCGTGAAAGCCCTTGGTTTTGATACTGACAACGCAGCGCTTCAATTTAGACAGAGCTACTCATGGATCCCATCCTTTGCCATCAACTGGGCGCTGGGCGTAGATGGAATTGCGTTAGTTCTTATTCTCATGTCAGTTGTTCTTGCTCCTGTTGTGATTTTGGCAGGCTGGAATGAATCTGAAGGCGGTCGTTGGGGAGTAAAGACTTTCTACATTTTGATTTTGGTTCTAGAGACGATGATGATCGGCGTATTTGCAGCAACAGATCTCTTCCTCTTCTATGTCTTCTTTGAAGCGATGCTGATTCCGGTCTACTTCCTCATCGGTGGTTACGGCAGCGGAGAGCGTGCAGCAGCTGCTGTGAAGTTCCTTCTCTACAGCCTCTTCGGTGGACTCTTGATGCTCGCATCAATCATTGGTCTTTATGTGATCTCAGGAAATAACGGCGGTCACACATTTGATATCACCGCACTTTCCGAGCTTCACACATCGATGAGCAGCACCACCCAGAACATTCTCTTCTTGGGATTCTTTATCGCTTTTGCAATCAAGGCTCCTTTGTGGCCATTCCACACTTGGCTTCCAGATGCGGCAAAGAGTGCAACAGCGGGTACATCTGTTCTGCTCTTAGGTGTACTCGACAAGGTTGGAACCTACGGAATGATCCGTTTCTGTCTCTCCATCTTCCCTGATGCGACGAAGACATTTACACCTCTCATCATTGTTCTTTCACTGATTTCAATTCTTTACGGAGCATTTTTAGCAATTGGTGCAAAAGATATTAAGCGCCTCATCGCTTACACATCGATCTCGCACTTCGGTTTCATCACCCTTGGCATCTTTGCGATGACGACACAGGCGCAGAGCGGTGCGACTCTCTATATGTTTAACCACGCCTTCTCAACAGCAGCGCTCTTCTTGGTAGCGGGCTGGATGGCAACACGTCGAGGCTCATCAACAATTGCAGATTTCGGTGGCTTACAACGAATTACACCAATCATGGCGTGGAGCTTCTTTATCGCCGGTCTATCGAGCTTGGCACTTCCAGGACTCTCAAGTTTCGTCAGTGAATTCCTAGTTCTCGTAGGTACATATACGCGTTATCCAGTTGCAGCCATTATCGCCACATTCGGAATTGTTCTTGCGGCACTCTACATTTTGATTCCGGTACAGCGTGCACTTCATGGACCCACAACTCCAGGTAATGAAAATCTTAAGGATCTAAACCTTCGAGAGAAAGTTGCAATCGCGCCGGTTATTGCAGTTATCGTGGTTCTCGGATTCTATCCAGCGCCACTGCTCAACATAATTAATCCTGCAGCTGCAAAAGTTGTAAGCCAGATGGGTTATAGCGATCCTGCACCGACAATGAATGGAGGAAAGTAAGTGGTTACATTTACAGCCCCAGTTCTTAATTATGGAATTCTGGCGCCAATCCTCGTTGTTCTGGGTGGAGCGCTGATTGGTGTTCTTGTGGAGGCATTCGCGCCACGTAAGTCACGCAGCTCATCACAACTCTTCATTGCAGTTCTGACTCTTGTGATTGCCCTCGTTGCGCTGTTTCGCACGCGCGGGGTTTATTCAGCAAAGGCTGCAATGTCATCAATCACCTTCGATGGTGCAGGTTTCCTCTTGCAGGGCAGCATTCTTGTTATTGCCCTCATCGCAATCTTGCTTCTTGCCGACAGCGATAAATTTGCGGCAGCACCTACCGCTGCTCCTGGTTCAGATGAAGAACGTCAGGCACAAGCTGCAAATATTCGCGTGACAGAGATTTATCCTCTGACACTCTTTGCGATCGCTGGAATGCTTATATTCCCAGTAGCAACAGATCTCATTACGCTGTTTGTAGCGCTAGAAGTTCTTTCGCTTCCACTTTATTTGATGGCAGGCCTTGCACGCCGTCGCCGCCTGGCTTCACAAGAGGCAGCGCTGAAGTACTTCTTACTCGGCGCATTTGCTTCAGCATTCTTCTTATTCGGAGCCGCCTACCTATACGGATATTCAAACTCAATTTCCTTTGCAGGTATTGCTTCTGCAGTCACGGGCGGAACGGCAAATGATGTCTTCCTGCTTATAGGAATCTCATTTATCAGCGTAGGCCTGCTCTTTAAAGTAGGCGCAGTCCCATTCCACTCATGGACTCCCGACGTTTACCAAGGTTCACCAACGGCCGTGACCGCATTTATGGCAGCTGCAACAAAGGTTGCTGCCTTTGGTGCAATGTTGCGCATTTTCTACGTAGCTTTTGCGGGAGATGTCTGGCAGTGGCGTCCTTTACTTACAACGGTTGCACTCATCACAATGGTCTTTGGTTCACTCGTTGCAATTTCACAGCGTGATGTAAAGCGAATGCTTGCGTACTCATCAATTGCACATGCAGGCTTCTTGCTCTCAGGTGTAATTGCGCTGAACAAAGCTGGTCTTGACGCCTCAATCTTCTATCTCTTTGCTTACGGTGTTGCCACAGTTGGAGCATTTGCAATCGTCTCTCTCGTTTCTGATTCTTCGGGTGAAGTCACAGACCTCAATCGATGGGCAGGCCTTGGCAAACGTTCTCCATGGATAGCTTCAGCCTTTGCATTCTTACTTCTAGCTTTTGCCGGAATTCCACTCACTAGCGGGTTTGTTGGAAAGTTCTCGATCTTCTCAGCAGCCTACGAAAGCGGAAATACAGCGATTCTTATTACTGGTGTTCTTTCATCAGCAATCGCAGCATTCTTCTACATCCGCGTGATTGTTCTAATGTTCTTCAGAGATTCAGTAGATGATGGAACAAGTATTGTAATTCCATCTATCTATACACGAATCACAATCATCGCCTCGCTTGCAATCACAGTGATCCTTGGAGTATTTCCAGCTCCGCTTCTTGATTACATCGCCGAGACTGCTTCCTTCCTACGCTGATGCCTTCATTTGGTATTCCAGATCTCTCACCGGAACTCGAGGCAGATCTTGTCTCACGTATGGCTCAGGTTGAAGTGCTCTTGCGCAAGCAGATTGTCGGTAATTACCCATTAGTTGTTGAGACTTCGCGCCATCTTGTTGAAGCAGGCGGAAAGCGCTTACGCCCATTGTTGACCTTGATTACGTCACACTTTGGAAATCCTGCAGCAAACGGAATTATCGAGGCTGCTGTTGTCTGCGAACTCACTCACGTTGCCACTCTTTATCACGACGACGTTATGGATGAAGCTCCGCTTCGTCGCGGTGTCGTCAGCGCAAATAATCGCTGGGGGAATACCGTTGCGATTCTCACTGGAGATTATCTCTTCGCACGCACCTCAGATATGTTGGCAGACCTTGGCCCGGCAGCGGTGCATCTACAAGCACAAACGTTTGAGCGTCTTGTTATTGGACAGATCATGGAGACTCAAGGACCCGCAGAGGGCGAGGATCCGCTTGCACATTATCTCAAGGTTGTTGGCGACAAGACCGGCTCTCTGATTGCAGCGAGTGCACAGTTTGGTGCGATGCTTGCAGGTGCTCCACGCGAACATATAGACGCACTAGCAATCTTCGGAGAAAAAATCGGAGTGACATTCCAGTTGGCTGATGATGTCATTGATATCGCAAGTGATTCGAAAGAGTCTGGAAAAACTCCAGGCACCGACCTCAAGGAAGGTGTACCGACTCTTGTGACGCTCAATGTCATGAAATCAACGCGAGCAGAAGATAGAGAACTCAAGCACTTGCTTTCAGCTCCAATTACTGATGATATGACTGTAAATCAGGTGCTCAAAGAGCTACGCAAGCATCCAGCCCTTGAACAATCTCGCGAGCAACTTTTAGGAATTGCAAAAGAAGCACGAACGCTCCTTGGCCCATTACCCGTTAACGATGCAACAGCTGCACTCTTCTCGCTATGCGATGCTGTGATCGACCGATCTGCTTGATTTAACTAGATCTATCGCAAGGCTCATCAGGGCAACCCAGATAATCAGAAAACCTACCCATCTTGCGGTGGGCATATCTTCGTGGAAGTACCAGACACCAATACAGAACTGAATTGTTGGCGTGATGTATTGCAGGAGCCCGATCAGAGTCAATGGAAGTCGGTTGGTCGAACCGTTGAACAACAGCAACGGGATTGCAGTTACTGCACCTCCACCAATAAGTAGAAGTGTCAGTGTCAGGGAATAAGTAAAGTGTCCTTCTCCACTGTTGCCTAGCCAGATGAGATATGCGAGATAGAAACCACTCGAGAGAAGAGTTTCGATTGATAGCCCTTCGAGTGCCCCTAAGCCAAGTTGTTTCTTCACCAATCCATAGCTGCCCCATGAGAGCGCTAAGCCAAGTGCGATCCAAGGAAGGCGGCCGTAATCGATAGTCAGGACGGCAACACCGAGCGTGGCAATGCCGACAGCTAGCCACTGCAATGGCCGCATCTTCTCTTTCAGGACGATGACTCCAGTGGCGATAACAACTATGGGATTGATGTAGTAACCCAGGGATGCTTCAACAACATGTTCGTTATTGGCGGCGTAAATATAGATGATCCAATTTACAGAAATCAGAATTGAACCAAGAAATAGTCCTGCAACAATTTTGGGGCGCTTTAAAATTGAGAGCGTTGACTTAAGTGTCTTTGTAAGACCGAGAATGATGAAACAGAAGACCAATGTCCAGACTGCGCGGTGAGAGACTATCTCTAGCGGATTTGCTGGTTTGAGCAGAGGCCAATAGATAGGAAAGAGCCCCCACAGTGTGTAAGCGCTGACTCCAAAGAGTAGGCCAAGGCTTCGAACCTTCGCCTTATCTTCAACCATTGCTATCTAAAGTTCACGAACTGAACTGCGAAATCCCATTTTCCATCTTTAATCATTGCAATCGCATCTTGAAGATCATCACGACTCTTACTTGTGACGCGTAATTCATCACCCTGAATCTGAGTCTTGATTGATTTCGGACCTTCATCGCGCAAAAATTTTGCGATCTTCTTAGCATTCTCAGTCGAAATTCCTTCTTTAAGAGGACAAGAGATCTTGTAAATCTTTCCAGATAGTTGTGGCTCACCTGGATCAATGTGCTTGAGCGAGACTCCACGCTTAATTAATTTATCCTTAACAACATCCAGAGTTGCCTTTGCGCGCTCTTCGGTGTCAGCTTCGATATTGATCTTCTCGCCGACCATCTCGATTTTTGCACCAGTGTTCTTAAAGTCAAAACGGGTATCAATTTCACGGATTGCCTGATTGATAGCGTTATCGAGCTCCATACGATCAATCTTGGAAACTACGTCAAAACTGGAATCTGCCACAGGGAGTACCTCTTTCTTGCTAACGGACTAGGGAATTCTCTTGAGAATCTCTTGCGCCTGCGCTGGTGTTGGATATGAAGATTGAGTGCCAAGTCTAGTGACACTATCGGAAGCACAGGCGCATCCGAGTGCGATTGCACGCTCTTCAGGCAAACCTATCGCTAAGCCGACCGAGAAAGCCCCTACAAATGCATCACCAGCACCCGTTGTATCAATTGCTTTCACTGTAGGAGCATTCACACGATGGACTGTGCCATCAAGAGTGGTGAATGCAGCCCCCTTGTCACCAAGAGTTACTGCAAATCTAGTCTTCAAAGTGGCAGAGAGTTCAAGAATTATTTGATCACTCGTTGGCGATAATCCTTGCGGATGCATTCCTGCAAATTCACTTTCATTCGGAATGATCCAGTCACTTTCTGCAATTAATTCTTGTGAGATTGACGCAAATGGGGCAGGATTAAGAATCGTAATTGCCCCAAATTTATGGGCAGTTTTAAAGGCTTCGAGCGTTACTTCCTGTGGAATTTCAAGTTGGCCTATAACGATTTGATAACCATTTAAAGTCTCAAGTGCAGATTTAGCCTGTGCTGGAGTCATCGAATTATTGGCTCCTGGCACACAGATAATTCGGTTTGTGCCATCAGGTTCTACCCAAATTGGTGCAACGCCACTGGCCCCGGGTGCTCGTGCGACAAATGTGACGTCGATCCCTTGCTCTTGGAAATTTGTAAGAGTAGTGTCTCCGAATACATCGTCACCAAGAGTGTTCACCATCGAGACTTTTGCATTCAAACGTCTTGCCATCACTGCTTGGTTTGCACCCTTACCGCCAAACCCAAGTGCAAATGAATCACCAATAACTGTTTCTCCTGCCTGTGGAACTTTTTTCACGTAAGCAACCATGTCAATCATTGTGCTTCCAACAACTACAACATGCGGAACTTGCGGTTGCGCTGACATTTAAGCTCCTTACGACACGAAGAAATATAGACTGATCTCTCTAGACGGAATCTACTCCACAAGATAGGTTATCTGCAATCGTTCTCAGTAACGAGATTCTGACAGAAAAGGGGGACGGCGTTGTCTACTGTAACAATCACTGATGTTGCAAAGCACGTCGGTGTCTCGGTAGCAACAATTTCACGTTATCTCAGCGGCTTTACTGTTCGTAATCAAGAACAAATCCGCGAAGCAATTATCGAATTAAATTATCGCCCTAGTGCTGCTGCTAGAAATCTAAAATCAGGACGTACGGGAATCATTGCCATCGTTGTTCCAGATGTTACAAACCCATTCTTTGCATCGATCGTTGAAGGTGCTGAAAGTGCTGTTGGTGAAGATCGGATGATTCTCCTGGTCAACTCCGGCGATTCTCGTGAGCGCGAAGAGAAGGCGTTAAGCCAACTCTTTGGACGCGTCGATGGGGTAATCATGGCCCCACTTACTGAAGATGAGCAAGGACCATCATTTTTTAGCCAATTTGGTTTGCCGATTGTCTTTGTAGATCGAGTAACTAAAGATGGTGAAAAATTTAGCTCTGTCCTGACTGATAATGCCAAGGGCGCTCAGATTGCAACCGAAAATCTGATCAGCCACGGCCATCGAAAGATTGCAATGATTGGTGGGCCCTGCAGTACTACCCCTGGCAAAAAGCGTGCTGATGGATATCGGGCCGCGCTCACAAAAGGTGAGATCACATTACTGAACGAGTATTTCATCGAGTCAGATTTCTCTGAAGCCGGTGGTTACGCCGCAATGTGCCAATTACTAGAAATTGATGCCCCGCCTACAGCAGTATTCGTTGCAAATAACCTTATGACAATCGGGGCACTGCACGCACTCCGCGATCGAGGCGTGAGTATTCCAAGTGAAATCTCAATCATCGGTTTTGATGATCTTGAATTTGCAGAGCTGATTAACCCACCTCTAACGGTCATCGCTCGAGATGCGCGCCTTCAAGGGTCGCAGGCGATGGATCTAATGATCAAACATCTCAACAACGGGGGAGCAACCCCACCAGAGCATTCAATGGTCGATGTACACCTTGTTGAGAGAGGGTCGTGTGCGCTTCCTCGTGAATCGCAAAAGATCCACTTCAAGAAGATAGACCGTTGAGTAAACGAGTGATCACTCAAATAAACAAAAGGGGAAACAAAAAAATGCAGAACAAAACTCTCCGCAAGCTAGGTGCAGCAACAGTTTCAGCTGCTCTTATGCTTACAGGAATCATCGCTGCAGCTCCAGCTCAGGCAGCGACGAAGACAATTGGTATCGCTTACAGCTTGGGTGGACGCGACGTACCAGGCTTTAACCAGCTTGCATACATCGGCGTAAAGCCACTTCTCGATAAGAACAAGTCACTCAAGCTTATTGAGTCACAAGATAACCCAACAGCAACTGATGATCAGCGTGCAGAGCGCCTTCGTCTGATGGCAAAAAAGGGTGCAAACCCAATTGTTGTAGTTGGATTCACATACGCAGCAGCTCTCGCCAAGGTCGCTAAGGAATTCCCAAAGACCAAGTGGGGAATTGTCGATGACTCATCTGTAACAGCACCAAACGTTCAGAGCATTGTCTTTAAAGAAGAAGAAGGCTCATACCTCGTAGGTGTGGCAGCTGCTTTGAAGAGCAAGACAGGCAACGTTGGATTTATCGGTGGAGTTAACACTCCTCTTATCGCTAAGTTCGAAGCTGGCTTCATTGCAGGCGCTAAGGCTGTAAATGGAAAGATCAAGGTTCAGTCAACCTACATCAGCAACTTCCCAGACTTCTCAGGATTTAACGATCCTGCAAAGGGCTACGAAGCTGCAAAGGGTATGTTTGAGAACGGCGCAGATGTTGTTTACGCAGCAGCTGGTGGAACCGGAACAGGTCTGCACAAGGCTGCATCTGAACTCGGAAAGTGGTCAATCGGCGTAGATGCTGACGAAGCAACTTACCCAGCACACTCTGCATACAAGAAGACAATCCTTACATCAATGCTTAAGCGTGTTGATCTTGGTACCCGTGCTTTCGTTGCCGATGCTGTTGCAGGCAAGAAGACAGCCGGAGTCAAGACTTGGGGCGCTAAGCAAGGTGGAGTTGGTTACACAACTACAGGTGGTTACCTCAAGGGTCTCACTGTAAAGATTGATGCATTCCAGAAGCTGATTTCATCTGGAGCAGTTGTAGTTCCAACAGATCCAAAAGCGTAAGCTAAAAATCAATTAAGTAGTGTGAAGTGCGCCGCTGAAATGGCGGCGCACTTCACACTTAAATGAGAGGGAGAAGTTGAGCGTGGGAAATATCCTCGAAGTAGCAGGAGTAGAAAAGAAATATCCCGGTGTAGTTGCAAACCGTGATGTCTCACTTCTTGTACGCGAAGGCTCAATCCACGCCATCATCGGCGAAAACGGAGCTGGAAAGTCGACGCTCATGAAGACTCTTTACGGCTTGATTCGCCCGGATGCAGGATCGATTAAAGTTTTTGGCAACGAAGTTGCTCTGAAATCGCCTCAAGATGCGATCGCACTTGGTATTGGCATGGTGCATCAGCATTTTAAGTTGGCCGATAATGCAACAGTTCTGGAAAATGTGATTTTAGGTGGCGAACCATCTCGCTTTGGCTTTGTTGTTAAATACGATGAAGCGAGAAAAAAATTGCTCGAAATTGCGAAGACCTATCACTTGGATATTGACCCCGATGAGTCCGTTGCAAATTTAGGTGTTGGCGAGCGTCAACGAGTAGAGATTGCAAAGGTGCTTTTCCGAGGAGCAAAGATCCTTATCCTTGATGAACCGACAGCCGTTTTAGTACCTCAAGAGGTGACTGAGTTATTTGAAAATCTCAGGGAACTAGTCGATAAGGGGCTCACAGTCCTCTTTATCTCCCATAAATTAGATGAAGTCCTTTCGATAGCAGATGACATCACGATCATGCGCCAAGGCACGACAGTTGCAACCAAGAAGCCGGCAGATACCAATAAGAAAGAACTTGCAGAGCTCATGGTTGGCGGTGAGTTACCAAAGCCAATTCCTGGAATTCAAAACATCAGCAAGAAGAGCATCCTCTCTATCAAGGACGCTTCATACTCTCGCCACGATGGGCGAGAAATTCTGCATGATCTCAACCTTGAGTTACATGGTGGAGAGATTCTTGGTCTGGCGGGAGTTGAAGGCAATGGACAGAGTGAACTCATTGAATTGATTATGGGTCTACTTCCAGCGACTTCCGGAAGTGTCGAAGTCCTCGGACTTGATGCATCATCTACTGCGACAAGAGATATTCGAAATGCTGGAGTTGCCTATATTCCACAAGATCGTCAACGTGATGGATTACTGATGTCAGCTCCTTTGTGGGAGAACAGAATTCTTGGCCATCAATTTGCAACACCAATGGCTAACGGTATGTGGGTCAATAAAGGCGCTGCGGCAGAAGATTCAAAGCGCGTAGTTGAAGAGTTTGATGTGCGAACTCCGGGTGTGAATGTGTTGGCAAGTGCGCTTTCGGGCGGAAATCAACAAAAATTTATTGTCGGTCGCGAGTTAAGTGGAGATCCTAAATTGATTGTCGCAGCCCAGCCAACGAGAGGCGTCGATGTGGGTGCACAGGCAATTATCTGGGATCACTTGATGAAGGCGCGTTCAGCTGGCGCTGGAGTACTTCTGATCTCCGCAGATCTCGAAGAACTCTTCTCTCTCTCAGATAGAATCGCAGTTATTTACAGTGGAACCATCGTGTCAATTCTCAATCCACTGAAAACTACGCCGGAAGATCTCGGTCTAGCAATGACTGGAGCAAAGAGCGCATGAAGAAAGATCGTATTTTTTGGGGGACAGTTGCTCCGCTTGCAGCTGTAGTGAGTTCGCTACTTTTGGTTTCGGCAATCCTGGTTCTTCGAGGCGCTAACCCGATCACCATTTTCCAAGTAATGATTTCTTACGGCTTTGATCCTCGGAACTTAGTCTCAGAACTCAATCAGACAGTTTCCTACTATCTTGCAGGAGTTGCAGCGGCCATCGGATTTAAGATGCTCCTCTTTAACATTGGTATCGATGGTCAGTACCGCATGGGTGCATTTTTTGGCGCAGTAGTTGGCGCTGCTGTAAGTCTTCCACCTGTTCTGCACGTACTGCTCATTGTTATCACTGCGATGCTTGCGGGCGGTCTATGGGCCGCGATTGCTGGATATCTCAAAGTTCGTCGTGGCGTCTCAGAAGTTATTAGTAACATCATGCTCAACTTCATTGCAGCAGCGATTATCGCCTTCTTATTAGGCGAAGGTTTACTAGGAATTCTTCCTGAAGGATCTCAGAACGTACAGACTAGGCCGATCCCAGTAAGCGGTCAGATGCCAACCTTTAAACTCTTTGATGGTGAGATTTACTCATTCCTCTTCGTAGCGATCTTTGTTGGTATTGCCTATTGGATCATGCTTAACAAGACTGTCTTTGGCTTTAACTTAAGAGCCACTGGCTTATCTTTCCGTGCAGCGCGATCAAGTGGTGTGAATGCACCAGGAATGATCTTTATTACAACAGTTCTCTCTGGTGCAATCGCAGGTTTGGTTGGACTCGGAACTCTGCTATCGGATACTCACTCCTACAGTATGGCATTTCCATCGGGATTTGCCTTTACTGGGCTATCGCTAGCGTTACTGGGAAGAAATCATCCGGTCGGAATCTTCTTTGCAGCATTCCTCTGGTCATTCTTGGAACGGGCAGCACCAGTTCTGGAGTACGAAGGAGTGCCACCTGAAATCGTCATCGTGATGCAGGGAACAATCGTTCTCTCCATCGTGATCGCATATGAAGTTGTTGCACGAATTAATCTGCGCCAACAGCAGCGCGCTGTTGGTAAGGCAAATGTTGAGCTTGTAAAGGAGGTCAAGTAATGGCTACCGAATCAAAGTTACACGTTAAGAAATTCGGAAAAGCGACGGTGCTCTTCAAGTCGCCAGCACGAATTACTTTGATGATTGCGGGACTCTTCTTTATCCTGGCACTTGTCGAAAGCTTGACTGGTGCAACGGATATTTCTTCACCAGGCACATCTGGTGCAACTCTTCGCTTTGCGATCCCACTTCTCATGGCGGGCCTCGGCGGTCTTTGGGCAGAGCGTGCTGGCGTAATCAATATCGGTCTTGAAGGAATGATGATCGTTGGTACTTGGACTGCGGCATGGTTTGGCTATCTTCATGGTCCACTCATGGGCTTTGTCGCAGCAGCCATCTTTGGTTTAGCGTCAGGATTCTTCCACGCAATCCTTACAGTCAAGATTGGTATTGATCAGGCAGTCTCTGGACTTGCGATTAACCTCATCGCAGCAGGTGGAGCTAGATACCTTTCCGGTGTCTTCTTCCCGCCTGTCGGTGGAGACCGAACAGTTTCGCCTCCCGTTGATTCTTTCCCAACCTTTACCATTCCAGTAATTGCACCGATACTTGAAAACATCGATGCCCAGAACATATTTTTCATCTCAAATCTTGCTGGAATTCTCCACGGCTTAACTAAAGATGTATCGCTTGTAACAATCGCGCTACTCCTTCTAGTTCCGCTGACATCGTGGATCCTCTGGCGCTCAAAGTTTGGTCTACGTATGCGCTTCTCTGGAGAAAATCCAATGGCAGCAGAATCACTTGGTATCAATGTTTATCGCATTCGATATATCGCGGTCTCTGTATCTGGAATGCTCGCATCCCTAGGTGGTGCCTACCTTGCTCTCGTTGCTTCATCTGTCTATCGCGAAGGCCAGACTGCAGGTCGAGGCTTTATTGGTTTGGCTACTGTCATCTTCGGTAACTGGAAGCCAAGCGGAGTATTTGCTGGCTCAATTCTCTTTGGATTTACAGATGCACTTCGAGTGCGCCAGAGCGAATCAGTAATGTCTCTCATCATGGTCGCCGGAATCGTGGCGTTACTCCTCTCTATCTTCTATTCGATTAATCGTCGCTGGAAGCCAGGACTTATCTCGGGATCTATCGCCCTTGTAGCTTGGTGGATTCATCAACGTGTGGATGTCATTCCACAAGAGTTCGTCACCGTCTTCCCTAACTTTGCAACGTTGATAGTTCTTACCTTCTTAGCCCAGCGATTAACGCCACCTGCGATGGCAGGTATGCCGTATCGACGCGGCTCGGAATAGCGACGGCGTGACGAGACAACGATGAGCGTTAATTGGAATTCACCTGTTTTAGCGAGCCTGCAACCAGTAGTCGATGGTGCAAAGCTCGTCCGTATCAACCATGAGAAAATCACCGAAGTAGCAAATTGGATGGCATACGAAGAGTTTGCCAAGCCAGACGGATCGATGCTCTTTGATTTTGGGAATGATCCAGATGTGTTGATGGATTTCACTTTGGTTGTGAACACCATGAACTTTGCCTTCACAGATTTCACAACAGGTGTGAAATTTGAAACAGATTACATGGGCAAACGCTGGTGTGATTCGGAAGCGATGCTTGCTTGTCTGCATCGTGCAGTTAACGCTGGGATTCCTTTCTTTAGCGGTGAATATCTGGCCAAAGTCACACGCAAAGACCTTGAATCAGTCTTTGCGGGAACAATTGAGATGCCGATGCTCGATGAACGGGTGGTGCTCTTCAACGAAGTAGGTCGCGTACT
>Ga0208596_1000033_pt1 | contig 49702 bp, 51 predicted proteins | sample LakMenEpi12Jul11_FD_150686 | JGI IMG/M metagenome (GOLD analysis project Ga0208596, IMG submission 150686) | Freshwater microbial communities from Lake Mendota, WI - 12JUL2011 deep hole epilimnion (SPAdes) | ecosystem: Environmental > Aquatic > Freshwater > Lake > Epilimnion/Euphotic zone ...
GACTTTAAACGGACATGGAGGGACGATAAGACCACTTGTGGCGTGTTTCATTGAAGTGTCAAGAATCACCGCACCTTCAGGTCGGTGAGTATGTCAAAGTTTCTATAATTGTTTTTGCAGCTAAAACAAGACTAAGGAATCATTTGTATTTATTAATTCACTCTTTTCACAGCTAATGCAAGGTTTACCTGTCCAGAATTATACAAGTACGAAAGAAAGCCCATCTTTGGGCAAATTAATTGTTTTAACCGGTCCGAGTGGAGTCGGGAAAGGTACTTTAATGAATGAAATTCTCCAGCGTTACCCAGAATTACATTATTCAGTATCCGCAACGACTCGTTCTCCTCGTCCGGGAGAAGTAAATGGTAAGAACTATTACTTTATCAGCCGTAACCAATTTGAGGAGTTGGTTACTCAAGGTGAATTTTTAGAGTGGGCAGAATTTGCTGGTAACTGTTATGGTACGCTTCGTGAAGCTGTGCTTAATCATGTTCAGTCGGGCAAGTTGGTAGTGCTAGAAATTGAGTTAGAAGGAGCAAGGCAAATTCGTCATAACTTCCCTAATTCTCTCAGTATTTTTATTTTACCACCTTCATTTCCCGAATTAGAAGGGCGGATACGTAGACGAGGACAAGATTCAGAAGAAGCTATAACTCGTCGTTTACAGCGTGCTCAAGAAGAAATTGCTGCTGCTAATGAATTTGATTTACAAATCATCAATGACGATTTTGAGAAAGCTTTAAATGAAATAGAGCAAGCTATTTTTGCGTGATTACCTAGTAATTGATGATTGATAAAATTATCACCTATGTGGTTTCTGTTGCCGATTCCCTAACTTGGTAATAGATAATAGACCAAATTAGTCAATATTACCCATTACCAAGAATAAAATTAACCCAATAAACCTTGGATTAATCCAGAATTACTGGTCAAGAAGAAAGCAACCACTGCACCACCGATACCACCAATCAAGAAAGCGCTGGCAAAATTATTCCAGCTTTCCTTAGAGTTAAAGGCATCAACAGGAGGATTGGGTGCAGCAATACTAGCAAGAGCCTTATCAGGATTGCTGTTGGCGTATAAGGATAGGCAAGCTGTTAAAATTACAACCAAGCCAATACTGCCTAATAAACCGGCTAAGGTAGCATTGGGGGCATTACGTAACGGACCTAATTTATGGAAAGGTCCAAATAGTAAATAACCATGAGCCATACCAACTTCTAAACCGCGTCTAAAAGGATTTAAACCGGGTCGGTAAGCTGGTAAATTGCTAATAAACCACTTCACCAAAGGAGCGGAATTGATGGGGGTTTCTAGATCGCCGTTTTGTGGGTCACGTGCTGCTGTGGCCATAATTTTTCGATTCCTTGGATCACTAGGTAAGTTTTTGACGGGCTTACTGGTTGAGCCATGTTGTTTGCTCGGTTAGAAAAGTATGAAACCCGTAAAGGATGGACAACATGACGAGTTTCATACATTTATTAAGATTGCTAATTTGAGTGATATAACTTAGTTGTGTTTAAACACTCAACTAGACAATCTACAAACAAAAGCCAAGTAAATTAGCTTTTCTGACCTGGATTTTCAACCTATAGGGGGTGAAAAAGTAAGTCAGGGAAGAAGCGATTAAATTCAATCAAAATCCCGGCTGTGATTGTCAACCAGATGGTAGCTGCAACGGGGGCAGTAGAGATGAATGTAATCAAGTAGTTGGTTTCGTTACCTTTTTCAGCCATGAATTTATTCTCCAGAATGAGTGAGTGAAAACAAATGAATTAACGTGGCGAAACGGTAATTTCTGAATCCTTCGCTGTTAACTCCCCAGAGAGCAATTCTTTGATTGCTGCTGCTGGCCAAGCAAAACCGGAGGCAATGATAGGTAGAGCAATTCCCAAATCAATTTGGATTTCTTTTTGCTCCGCATCTTTTTCTTTTTTGATTGCTTGTAGATAAGCACGGCCTACCCAGCCAATCCAACCAGCAATGTAAAGAAAGAGAATACTAGGGATCAAAAAATCACCAGCATGATCAAGACGGCCATCTACAATCAGGTGAGGATAACCTTCAGGACCACAGAGCGCTTGAGAATAACGTTCAAACCGCTTTTTACCTGATTCGGGGTCAGAAGTGGTGTTGCGGGCATTTTGTGCTAGCTCTTGAAAGGCGGGGGAGTCTTTACAGGGGACAAGATTTGCACCTAGTGCTTTAGCTTCAGGAGCAAAATTGAACCAAAGAGTAACCGCTAAAAGCAAAGCAAACAATCGTCTCATGGAGTTGTTTCCTTTTATTACAAAACGAGAAGTTTCATGTACAAAACGAAGCGGCTTGTACAGTCTTTATTTTAGATAACTAGGAAGTTATCATACTCTTACCTGGGAACTGAGTAAAGTTGAAGTCAATAAAAATTAAAGCTTCTCAATAAAAAGATAGGAAGGGGGTCAGTTGTTGGTGGTCAGTTGTCAGTTGTCATTACCCTTATTACCCTTTTGCCTGTTCCCTGTTCCTTGTTCCCTATTAATCTCCTATGACAACCGTTTTAGCCATTGAAACCAGTTGTGATGAAACTGCTGTTGCAATTATTAAGAATCGTGAAGTGTGTAGCAGTATTGTTGCTTCACAAATTTCCGTTCATCAACAATATGGTGGGGTAGTGCCAGAAGTGGCCTCACGTCAGCATTTAGAAACGCTGAATTATGAAATAGAACAAGCGATGGCCTCTAGTCATCTAAATTGGAGTCAAATTGATGGCGTGGCTGCAACTTGCGCTCCTGGGTTGGTAGGGGCGTTGCTGGTGGGATTAACAGCCGCCAAAACTCTAGCAATTGTTCATAATTTGCCTTTTTTAGGGGTACATCACCTAGAAGGTCATATTTACGCAACTTACTTGACAGAGCCAAGTTTAAATCCTCCCTTTCTTAGCTTACTTGTTTCCGGCGGTCATACAAGCTTGATTTACGTTAAAGATTATGGTATATACGAAACCCTGGGAGAAACCCGTGATGATGCGGCGGGTGAGGCTTTTGATAAGGTGGCGCGGTTGTTAAAACTAGGTTATCCCGGTGGTCCAATAATTGACAAATTAGCGCAAACTGGTAATCCCCACGCCTTTGCGTTGCCAGAAGGAAAAATTTCTTTACCTGGTGGGGGCTATCATCTTTATGACTGTAGTTTTAGCGGATTAAAAACGGCAGTATTACGTTTAGTGCAGCAATTCGAGAAAGAGGGTAAAGAAGTACCAATAGCTGATATTGTAGCTAGTTTCCAAGATACTATAGCGCGATCGCTGACAAAAAGAGCGATCACCTGCGCTCGTAATTATGGACTAGATACCATTACGGTGGGTGGTGGTGTAGCTGCCAATAGTGGACTGAGAAAGCATTTACAAGCAGCAGCAAGCAAACATAATTTCCGGGTTCTTTTCCCCCCCTTGAAATTTTGCACTGACAACGCCGCCATGATTGGCTGTGCAGCCGCCGAACACCTATCACTGGGGAGAACTTCACCTCTCACATTAGGAGTGCATTCCCGGCTCTCACTGAACCAAGTCATGCAGTTATACGAAAATTAGTTCAGGAGTATGGCTAACGCCACGCTTCGCAGGAGGAAGAAAGAAGAAAGAAAGTTACCACTGACCACTAACCACTGACAACTGACCACTAACCACCAACAATTGAGCAAATATGTTTAGCTACGGCTTCTGGTTGCTCTAACATAGCCAGATGCCCGCAATCAGAAATTTCAATCACATTATCACCAACATATTGAAAAAGCCAATGAAAGCTGGCTAAATGGCGAATATATTTGGGTTCCATTACTTTATCATCAGCACCTGCTAAAAAGTACACTGGCTGCTTTAATTTTGATACTAATTGGGGTAAACAGTTAATTTCTTCTTCCGTAGTTGAGTCTAAAAGAGTTCCTAAAGCAGCTTCAGGGTCAGCGACAATAAAATCAATCAGTCGTTGACGGGACCAAAATCGCTCTAAAGGATGCAACACACTAGCTTTAGTAAACAATAAATCAATTAAAGGCATTTGTGAAAGCCAACGGGGACGAACTTGTAAAAATTTCTGACCTACAGCCCGGAATTGCTCAAATGCTTCTTTGAGATAAATTCCCCCACCTGCATTAATACAAATTACACCCTGAGCATAATTAGGTAATTGAGCCGCAGTCCATAAAGCAATAGTCCCTCCTAAAGAATGACCTATTAACCAAGCACTAGAAATATTCAGGTGTTGGAGAAGAACGGCTAAATCCTGAGCATAAGCAGAGGGAGAATATAGAGAATCTAAAGACGAACTAAGCATAATAGAGCCTGTCGCAGTCAATTCTATATCCGTATGTTCTGATGTTACCTGGGACTGTGATTCACCAAAGCCACGTAAATCATAAGATAAACATTGAAAATCTAGTGATAGACGAGAAATCACGGGTTGCCAATACACACAACTATTAAGCCAACCGTGGATAAATACTAAAGTATGGGGGCATGATGTAGGAGCAGTTAGCTCATATCTATGTGGAACACCTAAGATTTCTATTGTTGCCATAATTAAATATCGTACCCTTACGGGTGGGTGCGACTCAATACAACTAAATAATTTCAAGTTGCTGGTAATTTGGTAATTACCTCTTAACCTATTCTCTCTTTTTTTTAACTATAAACTTGAGTAAGTTTTATGGAGTAGTGGCAAAATAAAATGCTAAAGTTGAGAGTGATTGGGAAGAAACACCTGATAACTAGCTATAAGTATTGCAAATCGCTAAAACACTTACAATGTTTCTAGTGAACTGGCCAGCAATGATCATGGTGATGTTAAATGTGAATCAACACTTTTAAAAAGTGGAAACCAATTTTAGTCATACTACCCGAACTGCATTGGCATGGGTTTTTGGAAAACTTGGTTTAGCTCTTCTGAATCTTTAGCGACAAATAAAAACACTGCTGTTAATGATTATACGGCGGGAGTTGAAGATGATTCTAATGTAAGTAAGGATCAAATCGTTTTCAGTACAGAAAGAGATATTGATCTTTATGAACTCGAAGAACTCTGTGATGCAGTTGGCTGGTCACGTCGCCCCCTTAGAAAAGTAAAAAAAGCTATTGAGCATAGTTTTCTCGTGGCCTCTATGTGGCAAGTGCGAGGAAACAAGAGGCGTTTGATTGGTTTTGCCCGTGCAACCTCAGACCATGCCTTTAATGCTACTATTTGGGATGTAGTAGTTCATCCTGATTTTCAAAGTAGAGGGCTAGGTAGGGCATTAATGAAATATGTCCTCAAAAAACTCAGGAGTGAAGAAATTAGTAATGTCACTCTTTTTGCTGACCCTCATGTTGTAGATTTCTACAAGACTATGGGCTTTATGTCAGATCCTGAAGGTATAAAAGGAATGTTTTGGTATCCTCAGTAATTAAGGTGTCCGAGACTGGGAATTAGGGAATTACGAATATTTCCCTAAATCTTATTTTTCTAGATGATTGGGTTGGCATTTATTATTTTTTGTGTTATGATTGTCGAGATGAACCAAACAAGCATAATTTGATTTATGTCTAGCTTGGTTTCTGTGACTTTACGGGATGTAGCGCAGCTTGGTAGCGCGCCTGCTTTGGGAGCAGGATGCCGCAGGTTCGAATCCTGTCATCCCGATTTGTACGTAGTTATATTAGTAATTGCGAGGTCAAGAAATGCACCCTACCCGCACTGTTGTGCACCCTCTCCTTCTTACAGCAGTTTGAGATCAAACGCGGTACAAAGATGGTAAACTTTAAAGATGGATTAATTCTGTCCAGGTACTTATAAGCTTTTTTTGTAGCCAAATAGATAATCTTAACAATAAATTGCACCTTTACCTCTACTGATTATAACCAATTATCAATTAGCTTATTCACCAATATATATTCCTAATGACCGAGCGGTTTGGACTAAATCACCTTGAGGATTAACAAGAGAGGGATTTTTAGCGATAACATCTTGAATGGGGAAAGTGACAACTTTGCCATTTTGCCAGGCTAACATTTGGTCATATTTATTTTGGGCAATTAAATCAACTGCTACTTTACCAAACATACTAGCCGTGAGACGGTCTAAAGCTGAGGGTATACCACCACGTTGAATATGTCCTAATACAGAAACTCTAGTATCAATTAGGTGATGACTACAATTAGCAATTTTCTCGGCAATATATTGACCTTGACCATATTTAGCATTGGTAGAAATAGAAGGATTATTAGCATCTTCCAAACAAGTAGATATACCTTCAGCAACAACAATGATAGCAAATTTTTTTTGCCAGCGATCGCGTAATTCGGTAAGATGATGACATATTCCGCGAATAGTATAGGGGACTTCAGGAATTAAAATTACATCAGCGCCTCCAGCAATTCCTGAGTATAGAGCTAAATGTCCGGTACTGCGGCCCATAACTTCGATAATCATCACTCGGTCATGACTAGCAGCAGTAAATATGAGACGATTAATGGCATCAACAATTGTATTTAGTGCCGTATCAAAACCAATTGAGCGTTCTGTGAAAGCGACATCATGATCAATAGTTTTGGGAATAGCAATTAAATTCCAATGACCTAAAACGGCTAATTGATGAATAATATTTAAACTACCATTTCCACTAATAGCTATTAAAGCATCGATGGCGATCGCTTGATAACCGGCTAATATTTCATTAGCATGGGCTAAAGTATCTCCTTTACTAAGACTACCTAAAATCGTTCCTCCCATACTTAGTAACGGGTCAATTCCGCGTAAATCCCAACCGTGTATACTTAAAGGTACAGTTTTTCGTTCTAGCAAACCCTGAGTAGCATAAGGAATACCCACTACTTCCCAGTCATAAGTCCGTGTAGCATGACTGACAACTGCGCGAATTACACAATTTAAACCAGGACAGTCACCACCACTGGTAAGAATACCGATACGTTTTTTCATTGTTTGTCAGTTGTTACCTACTTACCTAACTTTTTGTATAAACTCTACCCGAATCTGGATTATAGGTTTGCAAAGCCTTCATATATTGAGCGCGTTCAAAAGCACTAGGATTAGGACAATTTAACTGGCTCATGCTACCTTGCATTTGCGTTACAGATTCATATTCATGGGTTTTCATCCATTCCTGCAGGTCTTTTTCTAAACACTGAATATGGTTAATTCCCTCCCGCAATAATACAGAACACAACATAGTTACATTAGCGCCTACCATTAACATTTTAACCACATCATGGGCATTGTGAATACCGCTAGTTGCAGCCAAACTGCTATGAATCTGACCATAGAGAATGGCTATCCAGCGCAGGGGTAAACGCATGGCTTGAGCAGTGCTTAAAAGTACATGAGGTTCAACTTCTAAATGTTCTAAATTAATATCTGGTTGATAAAACCGATTAAATAATACTAAACCATCAGTCCCAGCATGATCTAAACGTTTAGCAATATTCGCAGTATTGGTAAAATAAGGACTGAGTTTTACAGCTACAGGAATAGTGACTGCACTTTTCACAGATTTAAGAATATCAAGATAATTTTGCTCGATATCATGACTACTTAAATCTGGATTAGTGGGAACATAATAAATATTTAATTCTAGTGCTGATGCTCCTGCTTCTTCCATGAGTTTACCATATTTAGTCCAACCTCCCAAAGACGAACCATTCAAACTAGCAATAATAGGAATATCTACTTTTTCCTTAGCTTTGCGAATATGTTCTAAATATTCTTCTGGTCCAATTCGGAAATTAATAGATTCAGGAAAATAGGTTAAAGCCTCGGCAAAACTTTCTGTACCATAAGTTAAATGATGATGAAGTTCGTATTTTTCTAAAGTTAATTGTTCTTCAAATAGTGAGTGCATAACTACTGCACTTGCACCTGCATCTTCCATTAATTTAATATTATCAATGTCTTCGGAAAGTGGAGAAGCAGAAGGAACTAAAGGGGATTTTAATTCTAAACCTAAATATGTGGTAGTTAAGTTCATAAATTTGGGAATGGGTTATTTTTTCTTTCTGTCTACTGACTCCTGATATTAATTCAATTAAGATAAATGAACCACAGAGGCACGGAGGACACAGAGACAGAAAATCTCAAAAAATTTGGCGCATTTTCACAAAGAAACGGTATGACTCTTAATTTAGCTTTATTGTAATTTTCTGGCGGCTAAATATTGATACATTTGCCAACGGGTATTAACGTCATTTTGGGCTTCTTTAAGCAGTTCTTTGGCTGTTTCTGGGTTAATTTTGGTCAACATTTTAAACCGATTTTCCATGTACATAGAATTTTCTATTGGTATTTTGGGCGAGCGAGAATCGAGTTGTAGGGGGTTTTCTCCCTGTTTAATGCGGTCGGGGTGATAGCGATATAATAACCAGCGTCCAGAGTCTACAGCAGCCCTTTGATTTTGCATGGCTGTACTCATGTTAATACCATGAGCAATACAATGACTGTAGGCAATAATTAATGATGGACCATCGTAAGCTTCGGCTTCTAAGAAAGTTTTTAGGGTTTGTTCATCTTTCGCGCCCATTGCTACACTAGCAACATAAACATTACCATAGGTCATGGCCATTAAACCTAAATCTTTCTTAGTTGTAGGTTTACCACCTGCAGCGAATTTTGCTACTGCACCTTTAGGGGTAGATTTGGACATTTGACCTCCAGTATTAGAATAAACTTCTGTGTCTAATACGAGAATATTAACGTTGCGTCCACTAGCAATGACATGATCTAATCCACCATAACCAATATCATAAGCCCAACCGTCACCTCCAATGATCCAAACACTTTTTTTAACTAAATAATCAACAAGAGACTGAAGATTTTTGAACGCAGATAAACGCTGATAAACACTGATAGAATCCTCTTTCATCTGCGCTAATCTGTGTTCATCTGCGGTGATAATTTCTTTTAATTTTCCTTTGAGAATAGCAATTCGTTCTCGTTGTTGATAAATATCCGATTCGTCTTTTTGTTCTGCGTTGAGAATATCTGTAACTAGAGTTTCACCTATTTGGGGTGCAAGTTGTTGGAGTAAATAAGCTGCAAATTCTGCTTGTTTATCTATGGAAATGCGGAAACCTAAGCCAAATTCGGCATTATCTTCAAATAGACTATTAGACCATGCTGGACCTCTACCTTCTGCGTTTTTTGTCCAAGGTGTGGTGGGTAAGTTACCACCATAGATAGATGAACAACCGGTGGCATTAGCGACGATCATGCGATCGCCAAATAATTGTGTTACAAGTTTAATATAGGGTGTTTCTCCACATCCTGCACAAGCACCAGAAAACTCAAATAATGGTTCTTGCATTTGCTGTTGATTAATATGATTTAACTGCAATTTAAGTCTATCTGGGTTAGTAAGATTTAAGAAGAAATCCCAATTTTCTCGTTCTTGTTCTCTTAATGGTTTTTGCGCTGCCATATTAATAGCTTTTTTGCGTGGTTCGGCTTTATTTTTTGCGGGACAAACATCAACACAAATACCGCAACCAGTACAATCTTCTGCTGCTACTTGAATGGTAAACTTTAAATCATGCCAATTGTGTTCTTTTGCATCTGTACTTTTAAAGGTTTCTGGGGCATTTTCTAATTCTTCTGGTGCATATACTTTAGCACGAATTACACTGTGAGGACACACCATTACACATTTACCACATTGAATACAAACGTCGGTATCCCAAACAGGAATTTCTTCAGCAATATTGCGTTTTTCCCATTTAGATGTACCTGTGGGATATGTACCATCTACAGGTAATGCACTCACGGGTAAATCATCACCTTCACGGGCGATCATTTTACCTAAAACATCGCGGATAAATGCTGGTGCATGATCGGGAATTGGCGAAATTTTTATATTATTTTGTTCCCTGTTATTTGTTCTCTTTTCTCTAATTTCATGGAGATTTTCCAAGGTTTTATCAACTGCTTGGATATTCATTTGTACGATTTCTTCTCCTTTTCTACTGTAAGTTTTACGAATTGATTTTTTAATTTCTACTATTGCTTCTTCTCTTGTTAAAATACCAGAAATAGCGAAGAAACAGACCTGCATTACTGTGTTGATATGTCCACCCATTCCCGCTTCACGGGCGACTTTATAGGCATTAATTACATAAAATTTGATATTTTTTTTAATTATCTCTGTTTGGATTATGGGAGGTAATTTATCCCAAACTTCATCTTTATTGAAATGTGAATTTAATAAAAACGTGCCACCAGGAATAATATCTTTTAATATCAGGAATTTTTCTAAAAATTCCCATTGATGACAAGCGACAAAGTTAGCTTTAGTAATTAAATAGGTAGAACGGATTGGTTGAGAACCAAAGCGCAAATGAGAAATTGTCACAGAACCAGATTTTTTAGAATCATAAACAAAATAACCTTGGGCATAATTATCTGTTTCTTCTCCAATAATTTTAATTGAGTTTTTATTTGCTCCCACTGTACCATCTGCACCTAAACCATAGAAAATTGCCCTAACTATATGATCTGATTCTATATTAAATTCGGGATTATATGCTAAACTAGTATGGGTTATATCATCATTAATCCCGACAGTAAAATGATTTTTTGGTGTTTGCAAATCTAAATTATCAAATACAGATTTTACCATTGCTGGTGTAAATTCTTTAGAAGATAAACCATATCTTCCTCCCACAACTTTGATTTTGTGAAGTTGGTTTTCTGCTAAGGCTGTAACCACATCTATATATAATGGTTCACCAATTGCTCCCGGTTCTTTTGTTCTGTCTAAAACTCCAATACTGCGGGTAGTTTTAGGCAAAGAATTAATAAATCTTTGGGTATCAAAGGGACGATATAATCTAACTTTGATAACTCCGACTTTTTCACCTTTTTGATGCAGATAATCTACGGTTTCGTGAACTGTTTCGCAACCAGAACCCATGAGAATAATTATTTTTTCTGCTTCTGGATGTCCATAATAATCAAATAATTTATATTTTCTGCCTATATTCTCAGCAAATTCATCCATTATTTGTTGAGTAATATCTAGACAAGCTGAATAAAAAGAATTTACTGTTTCTCTCGCTTGAAAATAAACATCAGGATTTTGTGCCGTTCCTCGTAATACTGGTTTATCAGGTGTTAAACCTCGTAAACGATGAGCAATTACTAACTCTAAAGGAATAAATTTTTGCAGGTCTTCAGTTGTTAGTATTTCTACTTTATTGATTTCGTGGGAAGTGCGAAAACCATCAAAAAAGTGTAAGTAAGGAATACGAGATGCTAAAGTTGCTTTTGTGGAAATTAGGGCAAAATCATGGGCTTCTTGCACAGAAGCAGCACATAACATGGCAAAACCGCTAGTTCTTGCGGCCATAACATCACTATGATCTCCGAAAATAGAGAGAGCTTGGGCGGCAAGCGATCGCGCTGCAACATGAAATACTGTAGATGTAAGTTCACCAGCAATTTTATACATATTGGGAATCATTAACATCAATCCCTGAGAAGCTGTAAAAGTTGTTGTCAGTGAACCGGTTTGTAAAGCCCCATGTACAGCACCAGCAACCCCCCCTTCACTCTGCAACTGCACCACAGAAGGAACAGTTCCCCAGATGTTCGGTTTTCCCTCACTCATCCAAGTATCAGACCATTCAGCCATGGGGGAAGATGGTGTAATGGGATAAATGGCAATCACCTCATTTAGCTGGTAGACAATCTTAGCCACAGCTTCATTACCGTCTATAGTTGCATAGGTTCTCGTGTTCATATTCCTTGACCTTCAGAAACTCATTAATTTTTGGTAATTGGTATTTTCCCAACCATAAATTCCCTGATTTATCTAAAAACGAAAGTTTGAGGAACTTGTGAGAAAAACTTAGCAGAAATTTCCCATAGGATAGTTGATATAAAATCCCCCGTACTGATCTTAGTATGGGGGCTAAATGAGAAAAAAATCCCAAATTATTCTGGTTTTAAGGAATAATTTTCTTTTCAGTTACTCTACCTTTTGGCTGTGGTTAGTAATTGAGATGAATCTCTATAATTAGGACTATTTACAGAGGTGGAAACATCGGCTTTTTGTTTTTGTTGACTAGATGTTATAGGTGTAACAATTTGGCGATTTTCCTTCATTAATCGGCTGTAAGTCCGTTGTGGAATATAGTGAATTGGATTGTAATCAATGCAACGTAAAATCAGCACACAAGCCCAAGAATACCTTCCATCAGTAATAGCTGCAATGATATTATTGAACTGTTCGGGAGTGATGACACTATGAAAATCGTTCTGAGAAGAAGAGGCCTGATAGTTCATAACTAACCCTGATCTAATCTTGTAGGACTGAAAGTTAATAAGTTGTAATAATTCAGAACAGAGAATCTTTAGAGTCAAAATTTATGAGGCTTTTATTGTCAAATTTAGGAATTTTTATCCTAGTTTTAAAAGCCTTCTAAATCATGAGTTCTAAATTTCTAAATCCTCAATTACAAGCAGAAATTAATTGGATCTTCGAGGTGACAACCTTATCTGGAAGCGATATGCAAAGCATTTAATTCTCTTAATAAATAACTTAGATATCTAAGATCGAGTATAGCGATTATTTTTCGACTAAATATCAATATTATTTGTGATTATAAGAGAATTTTATTAATTTTCTGTGAGGTGAGCAGTGATATATATTCAATTCGATGATATATCATTTAGTTCGTCAGATTTTCGGCAATTGAGAATGATTCGTTTATTAATGTCAACCTGTTCTGACGGTTTTTCGCTAAGTTCATTGTTTCATAAAAATCGGAAATAGAGATATTTGGATTATGACAGTATTTCAATAGTCATCAAACCTGCAAATATTTCCTGTTTTTAGGTTTTTAAATTCTCCTTGTGACATTATTATATCTATAATAGTATGTTTTCCCTAATGAGTAAGCCAAAATGGCATTTTTCTCTATAAAAAGTATAGAAAATTTCAGTTTTATCAAATCATTATTAAAATACTATCATAAGAGGTATTTACAAAAATGGCATAAAGACATCAATTTATTTTCAGTTATTCTTAATTTTTTGGTTAAGTTAATTACACTTAATCAGGAAATACTCAACTTATTAAAAGGTTTTGAGAAATTGAGCAATATTTGTATAAAAATGGACTATTTAAAAAGTGGTATAACTCGTATTTACAAAATGATAATCATATCAAATTTACGTTAGTGGCTGCTAAAATGTTCACCTATTCTTTATCACATAACTAATAAATTTCCCTCTATCTATAAGAGTAGATAAAAGTTCATTCTTTAGATAGAAAAAATAATTGACTAACTTATATCATTTTCCAATTTAATGAAGAACACACCGATTTATTCCCTATCTCCTATTCCCTAAAAATAAAAAACTTTGTACTTCACTACCATGGGAAATGCTATATTCATTATCAGATGTTAACTTCCTAGAAGTGCGCGAACTTCGTTATCTGTAGTTTGGCTAAAATCCTCGTACCATAAACCAATTGCAGACATTATTTCTGGACATTGCAAACAAATTATATCATCCACTTCTAAGCGCAATTCTTGACAAGCAGCGAGGGGTGCAACGGGAACAGCGACGACAATTTTCGCCGGTTGCTGTTGTTGAAGAATAGTTAGAGCTGCTCGCATAGTTGCACCAGTAGCAATACCATCATCTATTAAAATCACTATTTTATTTTTAACATTAATTGCTGGTTTATTATCTCGATAAACCTGATTCCGTCGCTTTAATTCTCGCAATTCCTGGTTAATAACTTGGGTAATTTTTTCTTCATCTATTCCCAAAGAATTAATTATATTTTGGTTGAAAACTATGGTATTTTCAGACGCAATAGCCCCCATGGCCAGTTCTTTGTGTCCAGGTACACCCAGTTTTCTGACTATACACACATCCATGGCCACATTCAAAAGTTTAGCAACCTCAAAAGCAACTGGAACACCACCACGAGGTAAAGCTAGTACCAAGACATCTTTAACATTAGTATATGCTTGTAAATGTTGAGCTAACATTTTACCGGCTTGAATGCGATTAGAAAATCTTTTGCTCATGACACTTATACTATTTTCTTTAAAGCAATTTCAACTTGTTTATACTCGTTAATCAACCGTGACACCAATTCTAAAACCCCTTCTAAATTACCACTTTTCACCTTTGATTCTAATTGTAAGCAAAGCTGATAGAGGTTCATTGCTCCCAAAGAAGCACTGCTAGACTTTAAATTATGGGCTGTCCTACCAAGAGTATTAGTATCTTGATTGGTGACAGATGTTTGAATAGCAGCGATCATTCTAGGAGATTCAATCAGATAACAATTGATTATTTCCGCTAAAACTTCCTGATTATCTCCCACCATATCCAGTAAGGATTTGAAAACCTGAGTATCTATCGGAGACATGAATAAAATTTTGAGCCTGTTAAATTTCAATATTTTGACTTTATTAATATAGCAACCGACAAGCCAGTTAAAATATTAATTGTTCATAAACTTGAAAAATTCATCAGTCTATATGAGGTACAAAGTTTTTAGTTTTAGGGAATAGAGAACAGAGAACTGGTGCGTACTTCATGAGACTGGGAAACGTATTAATTTTCTTTCACATTCAAAGCATATTCTTTAAACCTTTCTAAATCCGCTTGAATTGTAGACTCTACCACCTTCCCTAAAAACAAATTATCCATAAGTTTACCAATTAAGCCAGGAATAGCGTAGGAAACCGTCATTTTGACAATACTATTACTTTGGCGATTATAAAAGCGAATTGCTCCTTGATTTGGTAAACCATCTACTGATTCCCATTGAATAATTTGATGAGAAATTATTTTGGTAATTCGAGATTTCCAAGAGAAATTTAACCCTCCTGTACTCAGTTTCCACAGAGAAATTTCTGGGTTATCTTCGGAAATTTTCACGGAATCAATCCATTTCATCCATTTAGGCATTTGCTCTAAATCAGACCACAAACCCCAGGATAATTCTATAGGAACTTCTACTTCTACTTGTACACTATGTTCTAACCATTCAGTCATAGGATTTTAGATTTTAGATTTTAGATTTTAGACTGGTAATTGGTAATTGGTAATTGGTGATTATGAAATCATAATTCCCTGTTCCCTGTCCCCTGTTCCCCATTTGTCACCTACTTCTTCAGACTTTCTAAAATTACCTTAGCTGCACGTTTTCCAGAGACTGTTGCTCCTTCCATGCTGTCAATATAATCTTGTTGTGTATAACTTCCCGCGAGGAAAAAGTTAGAGATAGGTGTTTTTTGATTGGGACGATAAGCGTCCATTCCTGGTGCTTCTCTGTATAAAGATTGAGCTAATTTAACAACGTTGTACCAAGTCATGTTTAGATCTCTGGAGGAAGGGAACAGTTCATGGACTTGTTTAAGAACGTGGTGAGCAATCTCTTCATTGCTTTGTTTAATAAAAGGATCTCCCGGTGTCAATACCAGTTGCAATAATGAACCCTCCCCAGGACGATAATAATCCGCAGGACTAGTTAAGGCCAAATCAGCAAAACAGGAAAAATCAGCATCAGCGGTATACAACAAGTTATCTATCCCTACTGCGTGATTTAGCTGGTTGCGTTTTTCCTCATCTTGTAATTCTGTCACCCAACCATTAAATCGTAGCTGCACTGTGGCGACTGGGACCGCATCTAATTTATAAATGTTATCAAATTCTGGCCATTTTCGCCAAGGTTGGGGTAAAACTCGCTGAATTCCAGGAACATCACAAGCACAAAGATAAGCATCAGCATTGATCACTTCTTCTGTATCACCCTGGGCAACTAGTATACCAGTAACCTGAGTTTCTTCTCCAGACTCAGCAAACTGAATTTCCCGCACTTGACGACGGGTGTATATTTTTGTGCCTCTTTCTTCTAGATATTTAACAATAGGTTTGTGTAAATATTCCTGGGGTGAACCTTCTAGCATTCGCAGAACTGAAGCTTCGGTTCTGACTGCAAAAAACTGGAAGATTGTCAACATACACCGAGCAGAAATATTGTCACAATCTATAAATCCCAGAGCGTAAGCAATTGGATTCCATAGACGCTTAATACTACCTTTACTGCCTCCGTGACGATAGAACCAGTCAGAAAAACTGATTTTATCTAATTTGCGGATAGTTTTCATTGCCCCATCAAAGTCTACCAAACCCTGAACTATGGGGCTAGTACCCAGAGCGATAGCATTTTGGAATTTATCTTGTAGGGAAAGTTGGGAAGTGGTGAAAAACGCCTTTAATCCATTAAAAGGCGCACCAGTAAAAAAGCGAAAATCTAACGCCCCGGTTTTTCCACCTTTATTGATAAAAGTATGACTATGTTCTTTTAGGCGTAAATTATCTCCAGCACCTACCTTCTCCATTAATGCAAATAGATTGTAGTAGCAGCCGAAAAAGACGTGCAGTCCCATTTCAATATGATTGCCCTCACTGTCTACCCAACTGCTGACTTTACCACCTACAAAGGGGCGAGACTCGAAAATTTCCACCTCGCAACCTGCATCTACTAAATCTACAGCAGTTACTAATCCCGCTAATCCCGCACCTACAATTGCAACGCGCATTCCCTCGTTCCTTGTTCAGTTTCTTTACAAATTGTAACTGAATTGGTCAGTTGTCAGTTGAAAATATCTTCTCCCTGTTCCCCTGCTCCCCTGCTCCCTATCAGCTAATTACCACTTCATCACCCTGGGGTAAACTTCTAATTAATTCCCGAATCACGTCTGTTGCGGGTCTACCTGTCTGTTGACAATATTTTTCTAGTTTTTCCGCTTCTTGCGTTGCGAGATTAACTGTTATGCGTTTAACCGCCCATTTTTTATTTGTCATTATTATGCACTTTGCTGTATAGTAACTTGATTTAGAGAGTCTGGTCACTCAAAACAAAAATGATACTGTGAAAGTTAATCAGAATTAAAAAGGTAACAAAGACACTAATCCTATTTAAAATTTTCAGTGTGTCAACTACTTGCCCAAATAAATTTGGCGATAACTTTGCTTGAATACAGGGAAGTCCTTGTTATTTTAACCTGAGTACCATTGATTCGACCTATCAATGTGCTCATAGGGAACATAGATATCCTTTGATTTATAGGACTCCAATTTGATTTTAGATAGTTTGCGTGGCGTAGCCATACAAAACTTGTTACTTAATATCCTGCAATCCTCTTACCCTTTACTTTTTGCTTTTCTACGTAAGAAGATTAAGAGATCAAACCAGACTCCTATATAAATTCTAAGTATATCTATTTCTTTAGTCAACTATTTGCAAGCTTAATTCTTCCGAGGAAAGAACATGAGCTTCTAATAGAGCCATCATATCTCCTAATTGGGGATTACCACGAGCAGCGCCGGTCAATCCTTTAGCAATAATTAAACCGCAATGGCCTTTGGTACGTTGACAACGCTGATGCCATTTTCTCTTGGCTTCTATGTGCACTGGATCACCATCTAAGAATTGCCCAAACAAAAATAATTCACTATTATGTGTTTGTAATAAACCTAAGTCATAAAGATCATTATCTATGGGATCGGTGACGGCGTGAAAACAGATGGCGTTTAGTCCGCCGGCGGCTTGAATATTTTCAATAATTCTCTTAGCTTTGGGGCGAGAGGTTTGAACAACAATAACAGGTAAACCATCACCGACTGGTTCAAATTTCTCTGCGGCTTGGTAGTTTGGTTCATGACGCAGGCGATTTAATGTTTCCCAGGGTAATACACTCAGACTCATAAAAGCGTCTTCTGGGATTAAGTCGTCTCTTAAGGCTTCAAATATGGAATCATTTTCATTTTCTTCATCATCATCCAAATTAAAACCAGCCATTTCTTCTAATTCTGCTGTCAATTCTGGCATGGTAGAAACAGTGACAGTTAAGGATTGAGGATTTTTGTCCTGTTCTGGTAGGAAAATGCGATAACGCTGGCTGAGGGTGAGAAAATCTTCTCTGGATAATTGCCGATGATGATCACGGAGAAACCGTAATAAACTTTCTACAGCGACAAAGGCAAGTAGTGCTTCTTCTTCATACAAAACTGAACGTAATCCTTCTAGGGGATGAATATTACCGAAGGTAGGTTCAATTTCTGAAGCCGGCATTTCTGCAAAATTATCAACCTCATCATCGTCGTCATCATCTAATGAATCAAAGGTGATAAATACGCAATCTTGCCGGAGGAAGGCCTCTTCTAAGTCTTGATTCATTTCGTCTTCATTGGCTAGAACAGCAGCCCGAAACCGTTTTAGGGAATCTTCCGAACGATAAAACAAAATTCCATATTCAATTCCTAGCATTCCCATAATTGAGACATAAAGTTTCCCTACGTCCCATTGATTGATCTCTATGGATATAATTTGCTGTTCTTCTAGAAAATTCCAAGGGGAGGTTTGCCAGACTTCTAAGGCTTTATCACGGAGGATTTTGGCATATTTGGGTGGTAAATCGGGAGTTTTACTATCAATGACTTCAGCAAAAGAGCGAAAAAGTTCATCAATTATCGGTAATTCTGGCGAGTAGTCAATGGTAATATCTAGATCTTGTAACACTCCGCGCAAGTAAAATTGAATTTCCCGGTCACGGACGACTATTTTTTGTGGTCTACCGGGTTTGGCGGGACTTTGGGGATGTTCTATTGCCCGCATAAGGGTACGCACAATGGCTTCTGGTCCCAGGGCAGGATCTACCATGTCCATGGCTCTTACAATGCCTTCAGAGCCATCTACCCAAAGAATACAATCTCCTTTGGCTTCTGGGTCTGTAAATGGGGTGTGTGGTGATGACAATGGACGGCGATCGCCCTCCCATACAGAAGGAATCTGGGTTAATTTCTGCAACCGACGACTGGTAGAGCGATTAAAACTTGTCATAAAGTAAATGAATCAAAACAAAGCGATTATAGAATTAGACTTTTGGGAATGGTTAATCTGGAAACACACCGAACCCCTCAATTCTAGAATAAAAATCTAAGGTTGCTAAGAATGTGGCAACTGGTGATAGGGAAGGAATAATTGAGAATTTTCCGTCCATATTTCCATCTTCCCACTTTCTTATTCTTTTTGCCGTGCTAATGTCGCTAAAATGAATACAAAAACATTCATAGCCACCCAGAGGGATGAGAATGCCTTATGGGGTATTGATAAAACCAGTTCAGGAGTTAGGAATTTATGACACAAGCTACTCAAACTCAACAACGGGGAATTTTGTTATCTGAGGCTGCATTACGGCAGGTTAAGTCTCTTCAAGATAAGCAAGGGCAAGATTTATGCTTACGGGTGGGAGTTAGACAAGGTGGTTGTTCGGGAATGTCTTATATGATGGATTTTGAGGATGTCAGCAAGATTACTTCTGATGATGAGGTTTTCGATTATGATGGGTTTAAAATTATTAGCGATCGCAAAAGTCTACTTTACCTCTATGGTTTAATGTTGGATTATAGTGATGCCATGATTGGTGGTGGGTTTCAATTTACTAACCCTAATGCCGCCCAAACTTGCGGTTGCGGTAAATCTTTCGGCGTGTAATATTTGAGAAAAGTTTGTCAGTTATTGGTTGCTAATCACAACTGACAACTGACAACTGACAATCGACAACTGACTAAGAACAAATGACTAATACTATTGATTCCCTGTTTGATACAGGTTTAGAACGTTATAAGGCTGGAGAATCTGTAGAATCTCTGATTCCTGTATTTAAGGAGGTATGCGATCGCTCTCCTAAAGCCAGTTCTGCTTGGATTTGTTTGGCTTGGTTATATCTTCTTGATAATAAGGGTAAGTTGGCTTTTAATGCTGCTAACAAAGCTGTGAAACTCAATCCCCAAGACCCACAAGGGAGAATTAATCTGGCTTTAGCTATGTTGGAAACAGGTCAAAAAGGTTTACGAGAACACATTGATTTTGCACAACAATTAATATTTGTTAATGAAGAATGGCAAGAGGAAGTTAAAAATAGTATTGAAGATGGTTTAACTAGAAAACCTGATTGGAAAAATTTGGAAAAGGTCAAAAAATGGTTATTTGAAGAATAGGTAATAGGGAACAGGGAATAGGGAATAGGGAATAGGGAGAAGATACTTCCAACTAAAAACTGACAACTAACAACTGACAACTAACAACTAACAACTGACAACTGACAATTGACCAATCAAAATGAAAGACAAATTATTAAACTGGCTTAACTTGATCTTAGTCGCTGATGTTTTCCTAGTGATTTTAGGTTTTGCATGGCTTGTTATAGCCGTGATTGGTGATGCTTCTGGAATCAATTTAGGTTTAGATTTGTGGCACAAACTCTGGATACCAGTATTTAATCCTGCTATTGGTATATTGATGGGTGGTGCGTTACTTAGCGGTATTATTAGCTGGGTATCTAAGAAGCTGACTAAAAATGAGTTATCGTAAATTTTACAAAGCGATCACTCTCTATCCCTCCACCATTAATAATACCCAAGAGGTAAGGGTTTAGCATTGTTTTTTACCCCTACAATTATTGACGATAGATAAGCGATAGCACTGAAGTTTACTAAAGATTTTAAATATTTTTACGTTTAAAATTTAGGTAATAAATCAGCTTGTTTGTGTATTAGTAAAATTATTTCGCGCCCAATCTGTCAATATTTGATTAGCGGAATCCTGGTTATAAAGACTAAAAGCAGTCCCCATAATGTAATCTTTTTGAGAATTACTGCTAAGTCCACTCAGGATATATTTAGTTACATCAATTGCCTGAACAATCGTATCAATAAACGGAACAGGTAACTGAGAAGAATTAGAAGGATTGCTATAGAAAGGATCTTGATAAACGCTGGAATCTATATGGTTGTAGGGAGGGGTAGATATTGATCCTTGTTGAAAGTTACAGAATGGCTCAGACATAGATGCTCCTTTTCGCACACAGTTAAATGACTGGCAGATATCTTACTAATCATTGTATGTGAATGTATGAGCCTTGGCAAGTGCTAATTAAAATAAAATGGTGCGTTCATCACGCACCCTACGATTAAACGCCAGCGTGACCTAATGCAATACCTGTCACCAACATTCCCAAAACCAAAAACGGTTGGGCACTGGCTTGATATTTAACATCATTAGCTATGGGGTCACGGAGAAAATACATATCTTGGAAAGTGATTTGGGGAATGATTAATAATACGAGAATCGCTGCATATAAATTCTCGTGAATACTCACCAAATAACCAGCCACCAAACCTTGAAATAAGTCAATCATGACCACACAAATCAAAGCCGCAGTTTGGATGCCAAACATAACTGGTAATGATTGTAAACCTAATTGGCGATCGCCTTCCACACTTTTAAAATCATTAACAATGGCAATACCTAAACCTGCCAAACTGTAAAATAGAGTGAGAACGACAATTTTCCAATTCAATTCCCCAAATAAAGCATGACCAGCCCACCAAGGTAAAGCAATATAACTTGCACCTAAAGCATAATTTCCTAACCAACCATTTTGTTTTAATTTTAACGGTGGTGCAGAATAGATATAAGCAATGAAACTACCAAAAACCGACAACAATAAAACATTAGGAACTGGATGACCTGCCCATAAATCTAAAATGTAAGCTACCCCATATCCTAGTAATAGTAAAAGCACGAATTGGCTAATTACTTGCTTTTCCGAAATTCTCCCAGAAGGGATAGGACGATAAGGTTCATTAATCGCATCGATTTCTCGGTCATAATAATCATTGATAGTTTGAGTATAACCTGCCAATAAAGGACCAGAAAGCAGCATACACAAGGCAGACTTCAAAACATTTTCTAAAGTCCAGGTATAATTTCCAGAAGAAGCCGCACCACAGACCACACCCCAAATTAGGGGAATCCAGGTAATTGGTTTCATCAATTGTAAGCGAATTTTCCAAATAGAAGTTTCCCCAGCACTTGCACCTTTCATTCCCAGCAATTGCCGAGTTTTCGCATTGCGGTCTTCAGTGATTGTAGGTTCTTGATTTGTAGATTCCATAGCCTGATTAGGCTGAGAAATTGGGTCAATAGGATTTGATTCAGACATAAGGTGTAATGGTAATTAGTGATTGCTAAAAAGAAATTATCAAATAGCTATTTTGAAACTTTGCGCCAGTCACAGGTTTACCACTTAAAGCTGGGGGGAGGAAGATATTACGCCTTTGATCTCCGGCTTCTACCGTCACCTCTGGACCCTGTTGAGTAAGTTTTACCTGTTTTTTGTCGAAACCAGGTAAAAATAGGCGTACTTGGCGATTATGTACGTCAATTTCCATGGGTGGGTTAGCTTGTAATGCTTGCTCAACAAAGTTGGGTAAAGCATCTATGAGAGATTGCCATTCACCGTTGGAGACATCAGGAACTATACTCACAGGTAGAGGTGCAAATTCTGCGGCTAGATTTGTATTTTCTGCACCAGCAAATAAAATTGCTCCACCAATAGTTAAACCAATTTGTTGAGCGCTTCCCCACAAATAACGGGAATTTGCCACATCAATGGGTTCTGAAGTTGTCACCAAAAAAGCAGCAACACGCCGAGGATTAGCTAAAGCAGCTTTACCTTCTTCGAGGAAATTATTAACTTGATTAGTGGGTTGGGAAAAATTATCAGCAGTCCAATTAAAATTAAAAAGACTGCTAATTAAAGGCTGAACCAGGGGAGATTCGGTAATTGTTTTGCCCAAATCAGAGTTAACAAACAATTGCCGAAATCGTCTGACATACCAACTTAAAGATTCTGGCATTCCCAACATTCGTAAACTAGCAGCATCGCCTGTGCCATCATAGATAATCACATCATATTTACCACTGGCATCATATTCACGAATCCCATTGAGAGCGAGGGCGTTATCCATGCCCGGTAATACTACCAGTTCTTGCCCATAAACTTCTTTAAAAATTGGTGTACGGAGATATTGAGCCTCCAATTTTTTTACTTCTTCCCAGTTGCGTTCTAGCAGTACAGATGCTTGAAACTGTACTGCTTCCAGATTGGGAGAGATTTCCTGGGGGTCAGGAGTCAGAGTAGTATTGAGTAGAATTGACAATGTTGGATCTGCTAGTCCTGCTAGGAGTACCCGTTTACCTTGTGTTGCCAAGCTAATGGCTGCAGCGATCGCTATCTTACTGCAAGCGATGCCGTTTTTGCCCAAAAATGTCAGTATCAAGGCCATTACTCAATTTCCAATTTTGCCGATCTTTTCCATTACAACTTAGCACTCAACCCATCCTCTTAGCCTCTGTTATAAGTTGTTTTGACTAAGCTATTTTGATTTCATCTTCAAAAAACCAAGTAGAGAAGTCATCGTCAAACTTTACTACTACACCAATTCCAGCCCCATCTGTGACCTTGTAGCCTTCGATAATACCAACTTTTCCGAGTTTTTCAGCGATGCTAGAGGATACACGGTCGCGCAAACGAATCACCTTAACTTTCTGTCCGATTTCCATGATCTAGTTACAATAAAATAATCCAAATCTCAGTATAGCGGAATCTGGTGATCTGTTTTCACTGCTCATAGATTAAAATTAAATTGGTAGTAGGTATATCTTATGTTTATTACAGCCCAACGCTTTTGAAGCAGAACAATAGTTAGCAAATAAAAGAGAGAAAGTACAAATTTTAGCAGCACGTTTGCTATCGCTCAGTGTAGACCATGATAGTTTAAGGTAAATATGTATCAACATAATCCCCCCTTGTCGCCAAAAGAAACCATGCCGACAATGTATGATTTACCCAGTGAGTTAGTAGGAGAATCAGGATTGCCGGACGAATTTCATTGTATTCAAGCAGATTTACTCAGTGAAACTTGCCAACCTGTCAATTATTCATCTGAGGAAATGTTACTAGCCAGCGACTTAAACCTTTATTATGATCCCCTCCATCCTGGCTGGTATAAGCGTCCTGATTGGTATATGGTCTTAGGAGTTGCTAATGCTAACCAACAGGAATATTTACGTTTAAGTTATGTAGTATGGCAAGAAGGAATTGCTCCTTTTTTGGTAGTAGAATTACTTTCACCAGGAACAGAACAGGAAGACTTAGGACAAACATTACGGGAAGTAAATAAACCCCCAACCAAGTGGGAAGTATACCAAAATATTTTGCGTATTCCCTATTATGTTGTTTATGACCGCTATGAAAATAATTTTCGTGGATTTAAACTTAATGGTGCTCGTTATGAACCGATAAATCTATCGGAAAACCGCTTTTGGTTAGAAGAAATAGAAGTGGGTTTAGGTTTATGGCAAGGTAGTTATCAAAATACAGAGGGTTTATGGTTACGTGGGTATAATGCTGATGGTTGGTTGCCAACTTTGACAGAACGGGCTGAAACTGAACGTCAAAGGGCTGAAAATGAACGTCAACGAGCAGATAAATTAGCAGAATATTTGCGATCGCTAGGCGTAGATCCTGATAGTGTAGTTAATTAGGAAAAAACTATCGTCTTGATACAAGTGATAGATTACTCATGGTGCTATAAGAATGATACTTTCCCTGAAAGATAATTTCAATTGGTTACAAGTGCAGCGCTATTGCGAACTCCTGCACGTCTTAGTTGGACGAACGCTGAAAGTCCGTTACCGGGGTTCTTTTCTAGGGGTTTATTGGTCACTATTGAACCCGTTGATTATGACAGGGTTGTATACTGCTATTTTTGGTGCTACCTTTGCATCTTATTATGGTAACTCCATTCTTAACTATATGCTGGCCGCACTGACAGGGCTGTTAGTCATCAATTTTTTCTCAGCTTGCACATCCCAAGCTTTAACCAGCGTAGTCGGTAATGGTGCATTATTAAATAAAATTCAGTTACCAGTCAGTGTTTTTCCGGTATCAATGATTGCGTCTAATGTCTTTCAGTTTTCAGTAGGAGCATTACCCTTACTAGGGATTATGACTTTGATTAATTCTAAAAGTCTAGTCAATGTCCTAGCGTTGGTATTTCCTTTTCTGGCGCTGATTTTAGTTTCTACAGGGGTTGGGTTTTTAGTCAGTGCTTTGTACGTATTTTTTAGAGACTTTCCTTACTTCTATGAGTTAGTGGTATTTGTAATTTGGTTAAGTAGTCCGATATTTTACCCAGCAGCTATTGTCCCCAAGCAGGTAAAACAGTTTTTAGGTTTAAATCCTTTATCCCCAATTATTGAAAGTTTGCGTCAGATTACATTATCAGGTTCTCCACCGGATTTAGGTTTAATTTGGGGGGCTTTACTGAGTGGGATCATTATTTTAGCATTGGGATGGACTTGTTTTCATCTATGGCGGCATCAATTTATGGATTTGCTCTAATATGACTATCACCTGATAATTGTACGGACTAAATCCTGATAGTTTATAATTAACAAAAGATAGTAAATTATCCCCATAAAATCTATGGCTTTAACCGCACAAGAGATAGAAGCATTAATGCCAGATTGCACGGAATTACTCAGCGACGAACCGGAGATGGAAAGCTCTTTACATTATACACAACTATTAATTTTAGTAACTTGTTTAGAATGGTTATGGCGTGATAGAGAGGATTTCTTTATTGGTGCAAATCTTAGCGTTTATTACAGCCGACAACAGTTGAAAAATCGAGACTTTAGGGGACCGGACTTTTTTTTAGTCAAAGACACAGAAAAACGTCCCCGGCTGTCTTGGGTAATATGGGAAGAGGATGGTAAATATCCCAATGTGATCATTGAGCTACTTTCTGATTCTACAGCCAAAGTAGACAAGGGATTGAAAAAACAGTTATATCAAAATCAATTCCGTACTCCTGAGTATTTTTGGTTTTCTCCAAATACCTTAGAATTGGTAGGATGGCGATTAACCGACAGTGAATATAAAACTATTCCAGTATCGGAAAATGGCTGGTATTGGAGTCAGGAGTTAGGTTTATACTTAGGGGTTTGGGAAGATAGGTTAAGATATTTTACTGTTGAAGGAAGATTAGTACCTACACCAGAAGAAGCTAATTTAGAAGAAATTAGAAAAGCTGAAATTGAACGTCAAAAAGCTGAAATTGAACGTCAAAGGGCTGAAACTGAACGTCAAAAGGCTGAAACTGAACGTCAAAAAGCTGAAATTGAATATAAAAGGGCTGAATCTGAATGTCAGCGTGCTGATGATGCAGAAAATAAAGCAGCTATTTTAGAGCAAAAATTAAGAGAGTTAGGTATTGAACCTGACAGTTTATGAATCGCCGAGCCTTGCTTAATGGCATAATTATTGTAGGGTGGGGATGGACTTGGGTTCATCCATGGGAAAATCAATTGATGGATTTGTTGTCAATGGAAGTAAGATAAACCATTAAATCTGGAAACTATAGAAGATTATAGTTGTTTACTTAACTGATTAAGGAGAAAAAAATATGACTCTATCCACTCCTATGTCAACGGAAAAAACTTATTACACTCCTGAAGAATATCTGGAGTTAGAAAATAAATCTGAAATCAAACATGAATACTTAAATGCAGAAATTATCACCATGACAGGAGGAACAACAAATCATAACAAATTAGCTTTGAAAATTGCAGCTAAACTTTTAGCAATTTTAGAAGAACAAGGTTATGAAATATATATAGGAGATGTAAAATTATGGATTGAAGCATATAATCGTTATACTTATCCTGATGTGATGGTAGTAGCAGGTAAATCAAGTTATCAAGGTAACACTCAAAGTGTTATTACTAATCCGCTTGTGATTATTGAAGTCTTATCAAAATCCACCGCTAACTATGATCAAGGGGATAAATTTGATGCTTATCGGACGATTCCCAGCTTTCAAGAATATATTTTAATTTCCCAAACAGAGTATTATATTAAACAGTTTGTGAAAAATGAACAAGGTAAATGGCTATTAACTGATTATCGAGGAGAATCAGAAATTTTAAAGTTGGAAACTGTGGATTTTGAGATGAGTTTAAAAGCACTTTATCAGTACATTGATTTTACACAGAGTGAAGATTGTGTATAACACCTTACATTATGTTAGTGAATTAGAAGCTAAGTCATATATAGTTAGCATTAGCTCAAAAATTAAAGAGTTAAATATTGATCCTGATACTTGATGACTAAGTGATCGCTAATAATGATATTATTTTCTGGGTTAGAGAAAATACAATGATATTATAATTTCTAAAAATGGTTATCACATAAATCAGGAGATGGGGAAAATGATTACAGCGCAACAAATAGATGAAGATGTACTCTACCGTGGAGCTTAAACGTAAGATAATCAAACTCAAGCGCATTCTACCAGTAGATGAAAAATGGTGGAGTAAATTCGACTTACTGAGAACTTTAGTCCGTCGGGATTTGGAAGCAAGGTATAAAGGTTCTGTACTAGGAAATTTGTGGCCTCTACTTAATCAGTTATCACAATTACTAATTTACACCTATGTATTTTCCGTAGTGCTGAAGGTGAAACTGCACACTTTAAAGGGTTTACCAGAAAATAATTTTACCTTTGGTTTATGGCTATTTGCGGGGTTATTACCCTGGATTGCTTTTACAGGTGGACTTATGCAGTCTGCTGGTTCAGTAATAGGACAGCCGAATTTAGTTAAGAAGGTGGTATTTCCTCTGGCATTGTTACCTCTAGTGCCAATTTTATCAACGTTTATTGAAAGTTCCTTTGGTTTAATGGCGTTGATATTTTTCGTAGCTATCACGACTCATACTTTACATATTACCTTGGCTCTGTTACCCTTAGTTTGGCTGACACAGTTATTATTAACTGCTGGGTTGGGTTATTTGACAGCGGGGCTAACAGTGTTTTTGAGAGATATTCCACAAACAATGGGAGTATTATTAAATGTGTGGATGTACTTAACACCAATTATCTATCCGGCTTCAGCAATTCCTGAAGCATTCCGAAAATGGGTGTTTTGGTTAAATCCTATGGCAGCTATAGCGGAGGTTTATCGGGATATAGTTTTAGTGGGGGAGGTACAGCATTGGAGTGAGTGGGGTGTAGCTGCGGCGATATCAGTTATGATATTTTATTGTGGGTTTACAGTTTATAAGCGATTGCGTCCAGCATTTGCTGATGTATTATGAACATTGAGGATGGCACTGTGGTTATTGTTTTGAATTTGTGAGGGTTAACAGTAAAAGCATGGGAGAAGAAATTGCAATTTCTCTGAAGAATGTATCAAAGTGCTTTAAGCGGTATGCTCGGCCTGTAGATAGGCTGAAAGAGTTGTTATTGCCTGGAAAATCCTATGCACAAGAATTTTGGGCATTACGGGATATCTCCTTTGAAATAATGAAGGGAGAGACTATGGGCATTATTGGTCGTAATGGTGCAGGAAAGTCAACACTTTTACAACTAATTTGCGGAACTTTGACACCCTCCAGTGGAGAAGTCCAAGTCAATGGTAGGGTTGCAGCATTACTAGAATTAGGCGCTGGATTTAACCCTGAATTCACTGGGCGCGAGAATGTGTATATGAATGGCGCAATTATGGGGCTTTCTAAGCTGGAAGTAGATGAGCGATTTGAAAATATTGCGGCTTTTGCTGATATAAAAGATTTTATTGATCAACCTGTTAAGACCTATTCTAGTGGGATGTACGTAAGGCTGGCTTTTGCTTCAGCAATTCATGTTAACCCAGATATTTTAATTGTTGATGAAGCTTTGGCTGTGGGGGATATGTTCTTTCAGGCGAAGTGTATGGCACGAATGCGACAAATGATGGAGTCTGGGGTAACGGTGTTGTTTGTCAGTCATGACACTGGTTCTGTGAAGAGTCTTTGTCAAAGAGGTGTGTTTTTAGAAGTGGGAGAAGTAAAAAAAATTGGTAAAGCATCAGAGGTAGTAGCTACCTATATCAGCCTCGTTCATGGAGACATGAATCAAGAATTGAAACTTCAGGTGGAAAACAACAAAGAAAAGAGTGAAATAAGTGTTCATAGTCAGAAGACAGAACAAGAGAATAAAGTAGTTGTTAACTCAGTAATATCGGAAATATTTGTTTCTACTGATAAAGAAGTGAAGTTGGCTGAAGGCGCTCATAGATATGGAGAAGGTGGAGCAAGAATATTAGATATTAAGTTGCTAAATAGTCAGAATTTGCCCACAGAGCAACTTGAACTGAAGGAAAGTTTTACAATCCAGGCTTCTATCATATTTGATCAAGATTTCCCAACTTTTTGTTTCGGTTACTTAATTAGAGATATTAAAGGAATTGATATTATTGGGACTGTGACATCAGTTGAAAAAGTACATATTCCTGCTGCTGCACAGGGAGAAATATATGTTGTAGAAATGAAATCGAAAAATATCCTAAACGCTGGAATATATACTTTAACTTTCGCGGTAGAAATGCCAATTGTAACCAATCAACAACATCTTTATTTAGATTGGATAAATGATGCTTTAGTATTCAAGGTAAATCTTGCTGAAGATCCACTTGATCGTTTTACATCTAAAGTTTATGTCCCTGCGGAAATTAATTGCTTAAAAGTAAATGTTTGAAAATATAATATGATTTTTGTATAAAAAAATGGAAAATGATCAAGTAGAACCAAATTATTTTATTCATAAATTAGCTTGTGTTGAAACTAAAAATATTGGCTGTGGTACTCGTATTTGGGCTTTTGCCCATATTTTACCGGGTGCAGTGATTGGTAGAGATGTTAACATTTGTGACCATACTTTTATTGAAAATGATGTGATAGTAGGTAATCGTGTTACTATCAAATGCGGAGTTTATTTATGGGATGGAGTACGTTTGGAAGATGATGTTTTTGTAGGACCAAATGCTGCCTTTACAAATGATAGATTTCCTCGTAGTAGACAATATTTAAATAAATTTACAGAAACAATTATTAAACAAGGGGCTAGTATTGGAGCAAATGCTACCATTTTACCGGGAATAACAGTTGGTCGAAATGCAATGATTGGGGCAGGTGCCGTAGTAACTCATGATGTACCTGATAATGCTATAATGGTTGGTAATCCTGCCAGAATAATGAAATATATTAATTGAAATTGAGCTATGGAAAAATTAACTACTCAAAAATATTTGTCAGTTATTATCCCTCTATACAAGGGAGAAAATTTTATAGAGAAACTTGTTATAGAGTTAGAATTGCTTGCAAGTTACCTCAAAGATATTGTCAAATTAGAAATCATATTTGTTGATGATGGCTCACCAGATGAAACTTTTGCAGCAGTTAAAAGAATCTCTACTAATCATTTTAAATTTCAAGCTATCAGGCTATCACGAAACTTTAAATCTTACATAGCTATTCTTGCTGGTATCCACGAATGTACTGGTGATTACATAACTATATTACCTCAAGACTTGCAAGAGTCAACAGATCTTACAGTATCGCTATTAAGTGAAATACAAAAGGGATATGATGTAGTTTGGGCAGTTCGTCGCACTCGCTCCGATCCTTTCTTAAGTATGTTTCTATCTAAATGCTTTCATAAGTTGATGAATTTAATCTGGTCTAGTTGGCCAGATACAGGAGCAGATGTTTTTATTATCACTAAACCTGTTGCTCAGATGTTGGTAGGAATGCAAGAGAAAAATTCACATATCACTGGTCAAATTATCTGGATGGGGTTTAAGCAAACCCGCATATATTATGATCGTCATGCTCGCAAAATAGGTAAATCTGGTTGGAATACTTTCAGCAAATTTAAATTGGCTGTAGATATTATTACTCAGTTTTCTTATGCTCCCATTCATCTTTGTACTACTGTTGGAATATTTACAGCAGCATTGGGATTTATTTATGGAATTATTATTACCATCAATAAAATTTTCTTCAATACCACTGTATCTGGTTGGTCTTCTTTAATGCTCGTAATTTTATTGATTGGGGGAATTCAGCTAATTTTCTTAGGCATCATTGGTGAATACCTGTGGCGTATTTTTGATGAAGTTCGTAAACGTCCTGCTTATATTGTTATGGAGAAGCTAAATCATGATGAATAAATACTCATTTAAAGAATATTTAGATATTTTTCGTAAACAACTCCTGATTGTTAGTGTTGCGTTAATTTGCTTATCAATTTTGTTATGGAATTTATTTCCTACTTATTATAGTTGTTGCGATGCTTCTGGTTATTGGAAAATATCTGATGACTTATCCATCATGAGAAATTCTCCTATCTATGGATTGCGAACCTTTTTTTACCCTCTGCTGATTTTTGTAGCTAGATTTATTCCTATTTCTCTTCATTTGAATCTAAGCATTCAATATGTTTTTCTAAGTATTGTTCAATTGTCTATACATATACTTTCATTAGTTGCTTTTGGTTACATTACATACTCTTTAACCAAGAGTAAATTAACAACTTTATCTGCAATTTGGATTTATGGACTAGATATTTTCTTACTTGTTTTTACGAATCAAATTCTGACAGATGTTGTAGCAGTAGATTTCTTAGTTATAACGATTTCATTATTGTTTACAATAGTGAATAACCCTAGTAATAAAATACTAATTGTTGGTTTTAGTTCACTGGCGGGACTTTTGCCCATGATTAGACCCTCGTTGATATTGATATCAATAAGTTTATACTTTATATTTATTTGTTTTTACATAAACCATTTCCGTTTTCTGCGATCATCTCTAGTATCATTAGGCATAAGTTTTTCTTTCTTTTTGTCTCCTTATCTAATTCAATTTATATTCAGTCCTATGACTTTTATTTACCTATCTAATTTAGGTAAATTTCATGTGATTTTAGGAACTTATACTTACAAATATATTACTTTAGTAAAGCCTACACCTTATGGTTATGCAGCCGTTAATGAATCTATGCGAAAGCTAGTCAGTGTTTGTGATGGATTAAAAGATCAGGGAAACTGTATCAACCAAATACTGATTTCTCATCCATTAATGACACTCAAACATTACATGACTAAGTTATTTGCAGTAAATGATCAGGTCTATTTAGTAACATACATCGAGGATTTCTATACTCCTTTTAGATATTTATGGAGAGCTATTAATTGTGTCTTTTTAGCATCATCTTTTATAGGATTTATAATTTTAACTTTTAAGGTTATAAGAAATAAAAAAGAATATTTATTTCAAACATTATGCTTAATAATAATAGTCGCTTCATGTTTACTACCATTAATTAATAGTGTTCCTGAAGAACGTTTTGGATTGACATTCCATCCTTTATTTGCTATATGTACTAGCTATTTTATAAATATGTACAAGAAAAGTAATAATAGATACTCTAGGTTAATGCAACTCATGGGATTTACTATAATTCTTTCTTTATTATTCCAGTTTTCTTGTAATATAGAGTCAACTTTTACTTTGAGGCTTAATGGTTAGAAATGGTTAAGACAAATATTGATAGCTGTCATATTATTGACTTACCTAAAGTCAACGATCCCAGAGGAAATCTAACTTTTGTAGAAAGTAATAAACATATTCCGTTTGAATTTAAGCGAGCTTTTTACTTATACGATGTTCCTGGCGGAGCAGTTCGGGCTGGTCATGCACTGAAAATGTGCCATCAATTTTTAATAGCTATGTCTGGTAGTTTTGATGTGGTTTTAGATGACGGTTATCAGAAAAAACGCTTTCATCTAAATCGCTCCTATTACGGTATTTACATTGCTCCAATGGTTTGGCGAGAACTAGAAAACTTTTCCTCTGGTTCTGTATGTATGGCTTTAGCATCTACATTTTATGATGAATCTGACTATTATCGAAATTACGAAGAATTTCTGGCATCTGTGAGGAGTCAGCCACAATGAAAGTACCATTCCTAGATTTTCAAGCCCCCTATCTTGAATTAAAAGCAGAACTTGATGCAGCCTACCAAAGAGTGATGGAATCTGGCTGGTACATCCTTGGTAAAGAAGTTGAGGCTTTTGAAACTGAGTTTGCTGTTTACTGCGAAACAAAATACTGTATTGGTGTGGGTAATGGCTTAGAGGCTTTACACCTAATTTTGCGAGCAATGGAAATTGGTGTTGGTGATGAAGTTATTGTTCCAGCCAATACTTATATTGCTAGTTGGTTGGCTGTTTCTCAGGTAGGAGCTACCCTTGTTCCTGTTGAGCCAGATGAACAAACCTATAACATTAATCCATCACTCATTGAAAATGCCATTACGGACAAAACTAAAGCTATTATGGCGGTTCATCTGTATGGTCAACCTGCTGATATGGACGCTATTAACGAAATTGCAGCGCGACACAATCTGAAAGTAATTGAAGATGCGGCTCAAGGTCATGGTGCAAGATATAAAAATCGTCGCGTTGGTAGTTTGGGAGATGCGGCAGGTTTTAGTTTTTACCCTACTAAAAATTTAGGAGCTATTGGTGACGCTGGAGCAGTAACCACTAATAATGCTGAGTTGGCTGATAAAATTCGCCTTTTGCGGAATTACGGTTCTCGCGTAAAGTACGAAAATGAAATTCAGGGTTACAACAGCCGATTAGATGAATTACAAGCGGCATTTTTGCGGGTAAAACTTGCCAAACTAGATGAATGGAATGCCCGTCGTGTAAAGATTGCAGAAAAATATTTGAAAACTTTGAGCAAAAATCCTCATTTAATGCTACCATTTGTACCTGATTGGGCAGAACCAGTGTGGCATTTATTTGTCGTACGTCACCCCAATCGGTATAATCTAGAGCAGCATTTACGGAAAAATGGGATTGCTACACTAATACATTATCCAATTCCTCCCCATTTGTCTGATGCTTATGTAGGAGAGGGATGGCATTTAGATAGTTTTCCTGTTTCTGAGCGTTTAAGTAGAGAGATTCTCAGTTTACCTATAGGATCTCATTTGAATGAAGAACAAATCGAGGCAGTAACAAAAACTTTATTGGAGGATGTGTAAGTGGGGGATGATATGCCTTTAATCAGCGTTGTGATGATTACCTATCAGCACGAAAAGTATATTGCTGAGGCAATTCAGAGTATTTTAGAGCAAACCTTTGAAAATTTGGAATTGATCATTGTTAATGATGGCTCGACTGATAGAACTGATGAAATTATTAGGAGCTTTCAAGATGATCGGATTACATATATTTATCAAGAGAATCAGGGTCCAAGTGCCGCTTCCAATAACGGTATACTAGCATCAAGAGGAAAGTACATAGCTCTCATGTCTGGAGATGATGTTTGCTATCCGCAGCGATTAGAAATTCAGTATCAATATTTAAATAATTCTGGGAAGAAAATAGTCTTTTCTTGGGTTGATTTTATAGATGATGATAGTCAACTATTTATAGGTGAGCATTTTGCTCAAAATTACTTTAATCATCCTCATAGAACCCGTGCGGAAATATTAAATTGGTTCTTTATGAACGGCAACTATTTATGTGCCATTACTGTTCTGGTAGAGAAAGAAATTTTATTAGAATTTGGTTTATTTAACTTGGCATCAATCCAGTTGCAAGATTTTGATATGTGGATAAAAGTAGTTAAGAAATATGATATATGGTTAATAGAAGAAAAGTTAGTTAAGTATAGAATTCGTTCTAATGGTAATAATTTAAGTAGTGATCCTGCAAATTCAATTCGTTCTATTTTTGAAGGATACCAAATATATAAAAATATATTAGACAATGTTTCTATTGAACTTTTTAAATCAAGTTTTTCAGATCACATAAAGCGTCCTGAATTTCAGGAAGGTTATGAATATGAATTAGAAAAATCTTTTCTATACTTAAGTCATAGTTTTACCACCTCTCAAGGTCTTGGCGCAGAAAAACTATTTAAGCTTCTGCAAAATGAGAAAATCTTATTTATAGCAAAGTCTAAATATAGTTTTGGTCTACCTGAATTATACAAACTAACTAAGGATATGGATATCACAAACAGTAAATCGCAGTCTCAACTCTCCCAAACTCAGATAGAATTAGAGCGATCGCAAAACATGATCACAGCAATGGAAACTAGTAAATTTTGGAAAATTCGCCGATATTGGTTTCGCATTAAGGAACTTTTAGGTATCAAACTTAAAATAAATGAACAAGTCTAAATTTTCCAGGAGTTTTTATAAAGTAAAATAGTGAGTTGAATAATTAAATTCAGTTTAGTAAATTACTCAATTTTCACCTATCTCAAGTCCTTTAATAGTCATCAGGGTTGATAAAAATGACATCAATGAAAATGCACAACATTCACACTTTTACCAGTATCACAACAAATTATTTGCCAAAAGCAAGAGTTCTTGCTCAATCTATTAAACGCTTTCATCCAGATATTAATTTCCATTTGGTATTATCAGATGCTATACCTGAATGGCTAGTTATAGAAAATGAACCCTTTGATTCAATTATTACTATAAAAGAACTTCCTATTCCTGAACTTAAAAGCTGGATATTTAAACATACATTAGTAGAGATGTGTACTGGAGTAAAAGGTATTGCTTTTAAGGAAATAATCAGGAGATACGATAATTGCGACAAAGTTTTATACTTTGATCCAGATATGGTGGTTTTTTCTCCATTAGATAGGTTAATAGATAATTTCAATAGTCATAGTATATTGCTAACTCCTCACCAAACCGAACCTGAAAATTCTCATTCAGCAATTATAGATAATGAAATTTGTAGCCTAAAACATGGTGTATATAATTTAGGTTTTCTAGGTATAAAAAATTCAACAGAAGGTACGCGGTTTATAGATTGGTGGTCGAATCGTTGTCTAGATTACTGTTATGATAACATACCAGGAGGTCTATTTACTGATCAAAGGTGGGTCGATCTAGCACCAGCATTTTTTACAGGCATTTGTATTCTTAGAGATCCTGTCTATAATGTAGCTACTTGGAATATCACAAATCGTATTGTTATAGGAAGTTTAGAAACAGAAATATTAGTTAATGGTGAACCACTTTGTTTCTATCATTTCTCAGGATTTGATAGTGGAGCGCAGGAAGTAATGTTGAAAAAGTATGGTTCATCTAGTCCGGTACTATTCCAACTTAGAAAATGGTATATAGAGCAGTGTGAACTAAATGGCCAAAGTAAGTTAGGTAAAATACCATGTTTCTATTCATCTTTTGATAATGGAGAATTAATTAGCAAAAAACAAAGATTTATTTATCGTCATAGATTAGATTTACAAAAAGCCTACCCTAATCCATTTAGTACAGACGATTTTAATAATTCCTACTTAAATTGGTATATTAATCATGGTCAAGATGTGTTTATAAATGAGACAGAAAATCTGTCAGAATTGCAAGCAGAACTAGAAAAAGCTAAAGCTTTAGTAACAGCAATGGAAAGCAGTAAATTTTGGAAGTTGAGAGAATTATGGTTTAAATTAAAACGATTACCCGAACTAATTTTACAAGCGTTTAGAAATTTTAAAAACAGCTTAATCTCTGTAAGTAATTTGTTGAAAAATAGTAGTTCTTTGAAAAAAAAAATTATAAGAAATAATAAAGTATCATTGAATGAAAAAACTATTCTTCATATAGACAGTCCTAATGAGGATATAAATTATACAGGACTGGTTGTTTTATCAGGTAAAATCATTTATTTTCATCAACATATTTCAGAAAAAAATCTAGAAATTTCTTTTAATGAAAAAGAGTGGATACTGATTCAAACCAATAAAATAGATCAATCTGAGAGCTTCCAATTAACAATTAACTCCTTTCTATTGCCACAAGGCATAAATATAATCTACATAAGACTGCATAACTCTTTAGGAGAGGAAATTATAAAATCTAAAATTTCTTTCAAAGTAGATAATAGTGGTGATTTAGCAGAATCAGTCTGTCAATGTCTTAGAAATTCTAATTCTGCTCAACCTGTTTTGCAGGGAATGCTTGATTCTTCCAATTTTCCGTATTCTAGCTGTAAAGTAGTCGCTTGGTTTGATAGAGAAGATGCTCTAGAGTATATTCCTCATATTATTAACAAGTATTCACTACCCACAGAATTTATTCAAGAGTTCACAAATTTTGTAAATTTTGGTTATATTAGCCTAGATTCTTTTATACCTTTAGATTTAGTTACCCAAGCTAATGATGAAATAGATAGACTTATTAAAAGTGGTTCTATACAGTATGTTCCTGAATCTGGTAATCGAATAGAACATCTTTTTGAAAAAAGCCCAGCAGTCAAGAAAATTTGGACATATCCATTAATTATTGATATTCTTTCTGCCTTATTTGACGATCCAGCTTTACCATGCCAAACTTTAAATTTCCTGCATGGTAGTCAACAGGATGTTCACCAAGACGCGATACATTTGACTCCATTTCCAGAAGGATATATGTGTGGTGTATGGTTTGCTTTAGAAAATATTAGTCCCGATGCAGGACCTTTAGTAGTGTACCCCAAAAGTCATAAATTACCAGTTTTGTATGCAAAAACAGTTGGTATAGATAAAGTGAATAATTATTGGGATCAGCACCTTATGGATGAATATAAACACAAATATTTACCACGACTTAAATCTGATTTATCGAAGTTTAATCTTGAACCAATGCAATATGCCCCACAAGCAGGTAGTGTATTTATTTGGCACGCTAACTTGGCTCATGCTGGTAGTTCTAGAAAAATTCCGAATTTAACTAGAAAGTCAATGGTTAGCCACTATTTTGCTCGTAACGCCATAGCATTTTACGATACTACAGGTTCAGTAGGCTATAAACACAAGATTGATTGAATTTAACTTATAAAATCACTATAAATCGCCATAATTATGTCTACAATAAAAATCCCAACTCCTATTCCTGAAAGGGCAGTTCTTCACATTATGCACAGTTGGGGAGGAGGTTTAGAAAGATGGGTAAAAGACTACTGTCGTACAGACACCTCTAGAACTAATATAGTATTGAAATCTATTGGTATACCAGGAATCCCCGGTCAAAGACTTGCTCTTTATCACCACATTGATGATGAAAATCCTATTAGGATATGGGAACTAACAGTTTCTATTTTAGCAACTTGTGTTCATAATATTGATTACTACTTCGCTTTAGAGGAAATTATTAGCGACTTTAATGTTAGCGCAATTATGATATCTTCCTTTATTGGACATTCATTAGATGTTTTAAACACGGGAATTAACACTATCATTATTTGCCATGACTATTATCCATTTTGCCCTGCTATAAATATTTATTTTGAAAAAATATGCCGTGAATGTAAGTTAAGCCACTTACAGAGTTGTTTTGCAGACAATCAATATAATAGATTTTTTTCTGGTATATCATCTTCAGAATGGATACTAATTCGCAAAACTTTTATCAAGCTGATTTTAGATTATAAAATTACATTGGTTGTACCGTCTTTATCTGTAAAGACTAACTTAATTCTTTTAGAACCTACCTTTAGCAATGTGAATTTTGATTTTATTTCTCATGGTATAGAAATAAAAGATTTAAAATTATATCAAAACGATAATCTAAATCAGCAAAAAAAAATCTATGAAGGAAAACTCAGAATTATTGTATTAGGTAATCTATCTCTTCATAAAGGTTTAAATCTTTTTCAAGAAAGCTATAAAGAAATTCTCAAATATGCTGATATTATCCTATTAGGATGTGGAGAAAATGGTAGATTATTTGCAGGAGTTAAAGGAATTGAAATTGCTGCGTATAATTATTCTTTAAATGATTTAGGAAAACATATTGAAAATATATCACCACACATAGGTATTTTACTGTCAGTTTTGCCAGAAACTTTTAGCTATACTTTGAGTGAACTGATGGTATTAGATATCCCAACTTTAGCAACAAAAATTGGCAGCTTTGAAAATCGCATAATTGATGAATTAAATGGTTTTTTATTTTTCCCAGAAAAAAATGCTCTGATACAAAAAATTAAATATTTGTCAGAAAATAGAAATCTAATATTACAAGTTACACAATACTTGTCTCAACAATCACACACCACCTTAGATGAAATGATATATTCTTACCAAAAAATAATTACATCTAATATTAATGAAGTAAATAAAAATTTAATTGACATAAATTTATTAATTACTAAACAAAAAGAATTAGAAGAAACTCAGTTAAAAATACAGCAAATTCAATTAAATAGAGAAATTAATATGAAACACCCACAAAAAACAAGAGTACCTCTTTCAAAGAAATTTAAATATCTTGATTATATCAAAAAACATTTCTTTATAGTTTGGGAATTAACAAGAAAGTTATCAATTAAATTGCGGTTAATTAAATAAACATGAATACTGAACCAATACAGCACTTTATTTTATTTTAAAGATTGTTAATTTGTGATAATTCCTAAATCCAAGTAATAGAAATATAAATTAACCGAAATGCAGCTAACTGAAAAAGTCGCTATTGTTTTAGCTACCTACAATCCTAACTTAGAATATTTCCAAAAACAGATACAATCAATAAAAAATCAAAGTTATCAAAACTGGATTTGTCACATTGTTGATGACTGTTCTCAAATTGAGTATCAACTAGCTATTCAAAAAATAATTGCGGAAGATTCACAGTTTATTTTTCATTTTCATAATCAAAATCTCAATCATTACTATAACTTTGAACGGGGATTAAAATATTGTATTGAAGATCAAAGAATTACCGCAATAGCTTTAGCAGATCAGGATGATATTTGGTATTCTGAAAAACTAGCTATACTTTTAGAAAACCTAAGATATCAACAAGCAGTTTTAGTTCATTCTGATTTAGAAATGATAGATACTAAGGATAAAATAATCAATCATTCTACCTGGAAGTTTGAAGGACGTAATCCTGAAAAATTATCCATTGATTTACTTTTACTTCGCAATGTAGTAACTGGATGCTCCGTGTTATTTTGTACTTCCTTAATGAAAGATATACTACCATTTCCACCTCAAGATAAAATTAACTGGTATCATGATTGGTGGATAGCTATAGTTGCATTCCAAAAAGGTAAAATTGCACATATTCATCAACCTTTAGTTATGTATAGAATTCATGGTTTAAATAATGTGGGAGTAACACAAGATGCAGGTAAATTTTACCGTGAGTTATTAGCGTGGATAAGTAAAAAATTTAAAATTACTGGTAATAGTTATTTAGTTCATAGAAACTTGAGTAAAGCTTTTTATCAACGATTCCCACAAGAATTAGATAATGTAAATTGGTCTAATCCTTTTGATGATAAAAATTTAGATTTTGGTTTTAAAATACTCAAGCTATGCTATAAAAGTTTATTATCAGGCTATAATTCAGAAGGTATAGCTTTGAGAATTTGGGTTTTGAAAGTTTTATTAGATTTACAAAAAATTAGATACCTGTTTTTCAAAAATAATAATAAGCATGAATAGACAATTAACTAATTCAGTATCAATTATCTTAGTTAACTATAATGGTGTAGATGTTTTAATAGATTGTTTAAACTCTCTAGAAAAATTTATTCCTAGAAATAACTGTGAAATCATTGCAGTTGATAATAACTCTCAAGATAATAGTGTAGATATTATTGAAAATCAATTCCCTCATATTAAATTAATTAAACTACCAAAAAACGTTGGTTTTGGAGCAGGAAATAATGCTGGTGCAGAAGTAGCTAAAGGTGAGTTTTTATTCTTATTAAATACTGATACAATTCTTACTAATAACATTCTACCCCATCTTTTAGAATTAATGTCTGAAAATTCAGATGTAGGAATTATTGGACCTAAATTACTTTTTCCAGATGGAAGTTTCCAAATTTCTTTTTCACCGGAAATTAGTATTAAAGGAGAATTTGCAGCCAGAAAATTACATAAAGATGCTGAAAATAAAAATGAATTGGATATTATAGAGCAGGATTTTCAAGATATTCAAGAAGTAGATATTGTAGTCGGGGCAGCATTTTTTATTCGAGCAGATTTATTTAATTTATTAGGTGGTTTTGATGAAAAATTCTTCATGTATTTTGAAGAGTCTGATTTGTGTCAGAGAGTCAGAAATGAAGGTTATAAAATTCTCTATACTCCCTATGTATCCCTAATTCATATCAGAGGACATTCTGTTAATAAAATATCTAACAAAATGGCTGTAGAATATAGACGTAGCCAGATTTACTACTATCATAAACATCGTCCAATGTGGGAGATATTGATGTTAAAAATATATTTAATGTTTAAGTTTTTATCTGAATATCTCAAAACATCAAATACTTATAGTTGGGAAATTATCAAATTAATTTTTATGTATAAATAATTATGTCTTTATCAATCAATCTTTCATTTCTCCTAACCAAACCCACAGGTACAACTACCTACGCTCTTAATCTTTTACCTCATTTACAACCACTTAATTCGATACTTTTAACTTCCCAATCTTTCCCTGATTATAACTGCTATCAAACTCCTCCTAACTTAACATCAGAACAAGGTTTAAAAGGACATTTACGCCGCTTACTTTGGACACAATTCCAACTCCCAAAAATCTATCAAAACCTCAAATCGCAACTTTTATTTTCCCCCATTCCCGAAGCACCTTTATATACCAACTGTCGTTTTATTGTCACAGCCTTTGATATGATACCCTTGCGGTTTCCTAACCGCTTGTCACCATTAACCACATACCATAAATACTATACTCCTGAAGTTTTTAAACAAGCAGAACATATTATTTGTATATCAGAATCAACAGCCAATGATATTATCCAATTTTACCAGATTCCTAGTCATAAAATTACATCAATTCTCTTGGCGGGAGATAACTCACATTTCCAATTTCTCAACCTCCCCACCCGCAATTACTTCCTATATATCGGTCGTCAAGACCCTTACAAAAACCTGCAAAGACTAATTACCGCTTTTTCGGCACTACCTCACAGAAATGACTATGAACTATGGTTAGCTGGTCCCTATGATCAACGTTACTCGCCATTATTAGAAATACAAACTCAAGAATTAGGAATAAATCATCTTGTTAAATTCCTTAACTATGTATCCTACGACGAATTACCAATAATTATTAATCAAGCAATTGCGCTAGTTTTTCCTAGTTTGTGGGAAGGATTTGGTTTACCAGTTTTAGAAGCAATGGCTTGTGGTACTCCCGTTATTACTTCTAATATTTCCTCACTTCCAGAAGTTGCAGGAGATGCTGCTATTTTAATTAATCCCTATAATATAGAAGAAATTACAGCAGCAATGAAAATCATAATTAATGATTCAGAAACCAGAAAACAACTTTCAGAAAAAGGTCTAAAAAGAGCAAATCAATTTACTTGGGAAAAAACCGGACTGGCTACAGTTGAAGTTTTAAAAAAGTATCTTTGAGTATAACTACAATTAGTGTAAATCCTGATTCTATTGCAAGAGATAAAATCCCCGACTTCTTAGAGTAGTCAGATATATTGTTGTTCATAACCAATTTAGGATTGCTATATGATAGAATAGAAGAAATATTGACTAGTGTAACAAAGGAGAAACCCATGAACACCTCCATAGAACTTCCCAGCGGTAAAGTCCTCAACATCACCCGATTTATTGCCCTAATTCCCAATAACAATAATATTGATAGTGATTATCAACTAATTTTAGAAGGATATCCTCATCCCATCAACTTAGAACCATCAGATGCTCAAAATCTGAAAATAATTTAATTATGTGATTACGAAATTAGAAGAAGTTTAATCTTAATCTCTCAAAATAAACCTAAATCATCTAGTATTCAAAATTTAGATGAACTTCAAGAAATTATTTCTTTTCTACCAGGAACTTCGGAATTATTAAAAGAAGCATCTACACTTTGGGCTTCTGCTCGTAGTTAAGGAATACCAACAGCAGATAATAAAAGTTTGGATATTGATATCATTATGTAAAGACGTTCCGGGGAACGCCTCTACTTTGTTCTCAGATGTCTATTGATGAAATTCTAAACATCAATCTCACTCAATTCACGAGTGATATAATCAAAAGGCTCATCAACAAAAGCAGTATTAGTAATACCTGCAGCCGCTACCTGTTCCTTAACAATACCCTTCATAATTTGGATACCTTGAACAGTTGAACCAATGGGTACACCCAAAGAATTGTAAGTTTCCCGTAGTCCTTGTAATACACGCTCATCCAGAACATTCATATTACCAGCTACCAGCGCGTAAGTAGCATAGCGTAGATAATAATCCATATCCCGCAGACAAGCGGCAAAGCGACGGGTTGTATAAGCATTACCACCCGGACGAATTAACTCTGGTAATTCTTCAAATAACTTTGCACCGGCTTGTTTAACAATAGCCGCTGCATTAGAATTAATTGCGGCTGCGGCTTGCACCCTAGCTGTTCCACTCTCAAAGTAGGATTTGAGACTATCAATGGCATTCCGGTCAAAATAACGACCGGTTACGTCATAATTCTTAATTAAACTCGTCACGGCATCGCGCATTTTTTTCTCCCAATTGTCAACTATTTATGGTTTGATATTAAATTGGCCGCAATTACGCACCAATAAAATCCCATGCCAATTCGCATAAAATAGACCTTGGCATAAAACTATCCATCTGCTATTTAAGGATTTTATGTCAAAGTTGACCCCTGATCATGAAGTTTATGGTTTTGCACAAATTATGAAATAAAGGTTAACATAATCACTAACCCAAATAATTTGTAATAAAAATCACGAAATGACGTTAATTATTTATGATATCTCAGTTAGTGTGCGATAAGTTAGTTTGGGGTGACAGGGTGAGGACACTTTAGCAAGTTTTGGGTGTATAGTAAGTAGTTAGCTATATCAGGAGTACAGTAAAAATGACAACCCCAAAAGAAATCTTGAAAAAAATTCAAGATGAAAAAATTCAGATGATTGATCTGAAATTCATTGATACACTGGGAACTTGGCAGCATTTAACCATGTACCAAGACCAAATAAATGAAAGTTCTTTCTCTGACGGTGTTCCCTTCGACGGTTCTAGTATTCGAGGTTGGAAGGGTATTGAAGAATCTGACATGACAATGGTACTCGATCCCAACACCACTTGGATCGATCCCTTCATGAAAGAACCAACTCTTAGTATCATTTGTAGTATCAAAGAACCTCGTACAGGTCAGTGGTATAACCGTTGTCCCCGTGTTATTGCCCAAAAAGCCATAGACTACTTAGCTTCTACGGGACTTGGTGATACAGCTTTCTTTGGTCCTGAAGCGGAATTTTTCATTTTTGATGATGTCCGCTACGATCAAACCACCAACTCAGGTTACTATTATGTAGACTCTGTAGAAGGTCGTTGGAATACTGGTAGAGAAGAAAAACCTAACCTGGGTTACAAAACCCGCGTCAAGGAAGGTTACTTCCCTGTACCACCCACAGATAACTTTCAAGATATGCGGACAGAAATGCTGCTGATAATGAAAGATTGTGGTGTACCTATTGAAAAGCAACACCATGAAGTTGCTACCGGTGGTCAGTGCGAACTTGGGTTTAAATTTGGTAAATTAATCGAAGCTGCTGACTGGTTAATGACTTACAAATACGTCATTAAGAATGTTGCTAGGAAATATGGCAAAACCGTCACCTTTATGCCTAAACCCATTTTTGGTGATAATGGTTCTGGTATGCACTGTCACCAGTCTATCTGGAAAAATGGCCAACCTCTATTTGCTGGTGATAAGTACGCTGGTATGAGTGAAATGGGACTTTACTACATAGGTGGTATTCTCAAACACGCTCCAGCATTGTTGGCAATCACTAACCCCACAACAAATTCTTATAAGCGTCTTGTCCCTGGTTACGAAGCACCTGTAAACTTGGCTTACTCCCAAGGAAACCGTTCTGCTTCCGTCCGCATTCCTCTTTCTGGAGATAACCCCAAAGCCAAGCGGTTAGAATTCCGTTGTCCAGACGCTACTTCTAATCCATACTTGGCTTTCGCGGCTATGCTCTGTGCTGGTATTGACGGTATCAAAAACAAAATTCACCCTGGTGAACCCTTAGATAAAAATATCTATGAACTTTCCCCAGAAGAATTATCTAAGATTCCTTCTACTCCCGGTTCTTTAGAATTGGCTTTGGAAGCTTTAGAAAATGACCACGCTTTCTTAACCGAATCTGGTGTTTTCTCTGAAGATTTCATTCAGAATTGGATTGATTACAAAGTTGCTAACGAAGTTAAGCAAATGCAATTGCGTCCACATCCTTATGAATTCTTCCTATATTATGATTGCTAGTTGCAGTAGGCATCTGGTGGTAAATAATGTAGATAAGTTCCGATGAACATCTCCACAATCAGCACACATAATTAGATAATGCATTATCTAATTGTCAATAGATGTCTAAGAAATAGCAAAAGTAGTCATTCATCCAGCCATCCTTTTTGGGTGGCTTTTTTTACATCGGCAACGCCAAGGATAACTAGCTCATCGTTGCTTGGCTGCGTCCATAAAGCATTTGCGTCGTAAAATCTATTTTACCTTGAACGGGATTCCAGTAATGTGCCATTTCTTGGTGGAGTCCCAGTTCTTGTGAAGCACGCATCAATATAGATTGTTGACGGTTTTTAATTTGTTGATGTTCGCTTGCTATAGTTTTGCGAAGCTTTTCTTGAATAGACATAATGCTACCTCTCTATGCTTGTTTACTGACAGACGAGTCACTATCTCTTACATACATATTATAACCATGCTAACGAAAAAACTTGTAGTGTAAACTACAAAACATTAAATAGATACAATTACACCCCCTCTAAGTTTTTTTGCTGGTAAATAATTATCATTCTTGCTATATTTATAATAAGACAAAAATCTGTATTGTAAACTACAAATTATTAAAATAATATAAAACTTAATAGAATTGGTCATTAGTAAATTATTTCCCCTTGTCCCCTGTTCCCCTACTGTCCTTAGGCATAGATTAAGATTTTATAAGTTTCTGCTGTGGGGGCGATCGCTTGGTCTACGGCTTGTGGTAGATTTTATAGTTGTCAGAATCAGGATTTCCAGGATTTAAGGATTAACAGGATTAATCCCCAAATCCTCAATTGATTTACGGATAGATTAAGATTTTATAAGTTTCTGCTGTGGGGGCGATCGCTTGGTCTACAGCTTGTGGTAGATTTTGCAAGGGATAGCGATCGCTAATTAAGGCTTTAACATCAATGCGGCGATTAAAGACAATATCCGCAGATAAACTTTGTAGACGGTAAGATGAGCTATAACTACCCATGAGGTCTATTTCTCGACGATAGAGAATATTAGGATTAATGGGAATTGTCAATTCATCGGGAAATTCCGCAAAAAATAGGATTTTTCCACCTTTGCGAGTACAGTCTAAAGCTTGAAAAAACGCTTTATCGCTGGGAACTGCTAATAAAGTGGCATCGACACCCATACCTCCGGTTAAAGCTTGAATTTTTGCGGGTAAATCAGGGTCACGAGCGTCAAAAGCTGCTTCCGCGCCTATTTCCAGAGCCTTTTCAATTCTAGAAGGTAAAAGGTCTGTAGCGATCGCTTTCGCGCCAAAGAACTTCACCAACATCATAAACATTAAACCAATGGGACCTGCACCGGTGACTAATACAGTTTGTCCAGGTGCAATTTGAGCTTTTTTAACAGCTTTTAAACAGCAATTAGTAGGTTCAACAAAACTGGCTTCTTCAAAACTGATATCATCAGGAATGGGAATTAAGCCACCATTTTGGACAATGTGGGCTGGAACTTTCACATACTCAGCAAAACCGCCGCCACTGGGGTTAAAACCTGCGGTAGTGGAGATATTTTTATAAACGTCGCACATGGAAAAATTATCATTCAAGCAATAAGCGCAACGCATACATGGTATATGGTGCATCACCGCTACCCGTTGTCCTACCTGCCACCCTTTTACCTGTGAACCAACAGCCGCAATAGTTCCAGCGGTTTCATGTCCAAATATGCGTGGCGGTTCATACAAAGGATAACGAATCTTTTTAATATCGGACTGACACAAACCCACAACCCGCACCTGTACTAGCACTTCGTCTGCTTCTAGGGTAGGAACTGGGACTTCCTCGTAGGATAATTGATTTACGCCTCTAAATACTTGTGCTTTCACGTTGGTTTTCCACTATTCAACGTTACTAGATTTAACATTTTGTGGTTAAAGATAGGTTATGGAGTTTGGGAAAAACAATAAAATCCTGGTAATTCTTATCACAATTTTACATATCTGTAAATAAAAATACAGATTAATAAATGATTTTCATGGGAGGATATACATAAAAAACAATTGTTTTTACTGAAAATATAAATGTAATTTTTAATCAGAATATACAGAGAACATAATAATGGCAAAATGCCTTTATCTTCAATTTTAGATAAACTATAATTGAGAAAATTGGCAACAATAGATATTTTCAGCTTTCCCATATTTAAGAAAAGTAACTTTTGTATTTCCAGGTTAAATATAATTACTAATTGCCTTAGTTAAATCTAGGTTTATCTATAAATTTTATCATGCAGATGCACCATAGATATCATGATCTGCTGTCTAAATCCCGATTGTTCAAATCCGCAAAATTCTCAGAGTCATAAAATTTGTCAAACTTGTAACACTCCTTTAGTGTTACTGTTGAGAAATCGGTTTCGTGTTATTCGTGTTCTTTCTGACGAAGGAGGATTTGGTAGAACTTATATATCAGAAGATATTGATAAATTAAATGAATTATGTGTCATTAAACAACTAGCACCTAAATTTCGAGGGACTTGGTCACAAAAAAAAGCAACTCAGCTATTTTCAGAAGAAGCAAAGCGACTGCAAGAGTTAGGACAACATCCACAAATTCCCACTTTAATAGCCTATTTTGAGCAGGATAATTGTTTGTATTTAGTGCAACAATTTATTGATGGTCAAAATTTATTTAATGAGTTAAAATCTCGGAGAATTTATCAAGATTGGGATATTCAATCTATGTTATTAGATTTATTGCCAATTATTAAATTTGTACATCAAAATGGGGTAATTCATCGTGATATTAAACCAGAAAATATTATTCGTCGAAAAACTGATGGGAGATTAACACTTATTGATTTTGGTTCTTCCAAACAATTGACTGCACAAGTACAGCGAAAAAATGGTACTTCCATTGGTTCACATGGTTATTCTCCCATTGAACAAATTAGAGATGGAAAAGCATATCCTGCAAGTGATTTATTTAGTTTAGGTGCTACTTGTTTTCATTTGTTAACAGGAATTTCTCCTTTTCAATTATGGATGGAATATGGTTATACTTGGGTAGAAAATTGGCAGCATTATTTACGATTTCCTTTGAGTTTAGAATTAACAGAAATCATGGATAAACTACTGCAAAAAGAAATCAAAAACCGTTATCAATCTGCTGATGAAGTAATTAGAGATTTGATGAAAAAACATACTCATATTCTACCAGCAGCGAATCATAAAATTATTAAAACACCTGTAAAAAATTCTCAAACATATTCATCAAAATATATTTGGATACGCAATTTAATTTCTATGTTGGGGATAATTGTCTTTTTCGCATTAGCGGAATCTGGTTATCGAGAATTTCGCAAGTTAAAAACTAACTTTTCTTTTAGTTTAAGTCAACCTGGCAATAGTCCATCAAAATCTGTAATATCAGAAAAAAGTTGGTCTTTAGTCAATACTTTTGATGGACATAAAAGTAAAGTCTTATCTGTTGCCATGAGTCCAAATGGTAAGATGATTGTCAGTAGTAGTAATTGTGATAATAGTCAATGTCATAATATTAAATTATGGAATGTAATTACAGGTAAGGAAATCACTAATCTCCAGGGACATTCTCAAAATGTAAATGTAGTAGCTATGACTACTGACGGTAAAATTTTAGTGAGTGGTAGTGATGATAAAACTATTAAAATTTGGAGTTTACAAACAAATCAATTAATTCACACTTTAAATGGTCATACAGATGCGGTGCATAGTTTAGTTATTAGTGGTGATGGTAAAACTTTAATTAGTGCTAGTGATGATAAAACGATTAAAGTTTGGAATTTAATAACAGGTAAGCTAATTCGCACTTTAATTGGTCATAAATATTGGGTACGTTCTGTAGATATTAATTATGATGGTGTGACTTTAGCAAGTGGTAGTTTTGATAAAACGATTAAATTATGGAATATTAATCAACAAGCGCCAATTCAGAATTTAGCTACTAGTTCACAAACAGTTATAGCGGTGGCTTTTAGTCCTAATGGTAAAATTATAGCAAGTGCCAGCCGCGACCGCACAATTAAATTATGGAATTTGCAAACCTTGAAAGAAATTCGGACTCTCATGGTAGAAGATAATAGTGTTAATACTATTGCTTTTAGTCCTGATGGTAAAATTTTAGCAAGTGCTGGACGAAATATTTCTGGAGAACAAATCCATCACACAATTAAACTCTGGAACGTGGCCACAGGAGAGGAAATGCTAACATTAACGGGACATATTAATGCTGTTACTTCCCTTGCTTTTAGTGCTGACGGGAAGTTTTTAGTTAGTGGTGGTGAAGATAATTTAATTAAAATTTGGCAGATTCCAGTGAAGAATGATAGAAATTTTAGTAGTGAAAGTCTTATATATAAATCTAAAGTTCAATAGTTTGTGGGATTATGGATATTACTGGAACGATTTACAGCAGTACGAGAAGAATTTGTATTTTTGCGAAGCTTCACTTTCATTAATTGAACCGAGTTTTATTGATATTCAATGATTTATATACCAGAAGTGTTGAATGTTAAGAAAAGCCTGATAAAAATAGCCCAAAATATGTTAAATTTTGGGCGAAGGATTAAAATATTTTGATTAACCATGAT
>Ga0208596_1000035_pt1 | contig 46939 bp, 40 predicted proteins | sample LakMenEpi12Jul11_FD_150686 | JGI IMG/M metagenome (GOLD analysis project Ga0208596, IMG submission 150686) | Freshwater microbial communities from Lake Mendota, WI - 12JUL2011 deep hole epilimnion (SPAdes) | ecosystem: Environmental > Aquatic > Freshwater > Lake > Epilimnion/Euphotic zone ...
GTGCCCCGAGTCGGATTCGAACCGACACTATGCAGTGTTTGAGACTGCCCTCTCTACCGTTGGAGTACCGAGGCTAACGAAGGAATCTTAACCTCTCCCCTGCCTTGAGACCGAATCGCAGGGATCAGCGATAGGCAGGAGCAACGCCACCAACAGCATCACCCATACGGTGCACACGCATTGCATTGGTAGAGCCTGGAATTCCGGGCGGTGAGCCAGCCACAATCATCACATTATCGCCAATAGTTGTGCGCTTACTCTCAAGAAGAAGCCCGTCTACCTGCTTCACCATTTCATCAGTATGAGAAACCATTGGCGTGATCATCGGCTCAACGCCCCACGAAAGAGCGAGTCGGTTGTAGGTTCCGTGATCTGGAGTGAGTGCCAAAATTGGAATAGGTGAGCGAAGGCGTGACATACGTCGAGCCGAATCTCCGCTTTGTGTAAAGGCCACGAGGAATTTGGCACCCACGATCGCGCCTACTTCAGTTGCTGCCTTTGTAATTGCACCACCCTTAGTGCGCGGTTCATGCTTGAGTGGGCGAATTCTTTCTAGTCCACCCTCTTCAGTCCTTTGAATAATGCGAGACATTGTCTGTACAGCTTCGATTGCAAATTCGCCCACACTAGTTTCCCCAGAGAGCATCAGTGCATCTGCGCCGTCTAGAACCGCGTTTGCACAGTCTGTCGCTTCTGCGCGAGTCGGACGTGAATTTGTAATCATTGAGTCAAGCATCTGTGTGGCAACAATGACGGGCTTGGCTGCATCTCGAGCTAACTCCACGCAACGCTTTTGAACTAGTGGTACATCTTCTATAGGAAGCTCTACACCGAGATCACCTCGTGCCACCATGATGCCATCGAAGGCGTCAACGATGCTCACGAGATTATCAACTGCCTGCGGCTTCTCAATCTTTGCGATTACAGGAACTCGAATTCCCTCTTCATCCATGATGCGGTGAACATCTTTGATGTCATCAGCATTTCGGACAAAAGAGAGGGCGATGAAATCTGCGCCTGCACGAAGTCCCCATCGGAGATCGTCCATATCTTTCTCAGAAAGCGCTGGCACAGAGACTGCAACTCCTGGAAGGTTTATCCCCTTGTTGTTACTGACAGCACCTGGCTCGATTACCTTAGTGATGACATCGTTTCCCTTAACTTCTGTCACTTCAACGGTAACTTTTCCATCATCGATCAAAATACGATCGCCTGCTTTGCAATCTCCAGGCAAACCTTTATATGTAGTTCCTACTCGATCCTTTGTTCCTTCAACTTCATCAGTGGTAATTGTGAAGATATCTCCCCGAGATAGGTCATGTGGACCGTCTTTAAATCGAGCTAATCGAATCTTTGGGCCTTGGAGGTCAACCAAAATTGCAATCGGCACACCAGCTTCAGCAGCAGCAGCGCGCACTTGATCTAGTCGGCTTTGATGTTCCTCGTAACCACCATGTGAAAGGTTAAGGCGAGCCATATTCATTCCAGCTGCGATAAGTTCTCGCACCTTTTCTGGTGATTCAACTGCAGGTCCAAGTGTGCAAACAATTTTCGCGCGGCGCATAGTCATACCTTACCTATCTTTATCGATTACTAACGAGTTTGGATTGTGGTGAGTTGTTCGCTTTATTGGCTTAGACCATCAACGGCCGAGCAGTTGGTGCAATCGGTGCAGGAAGTTGAGTATCTCCCTCGAGATAGAGATCAACAGCAGCTGCTGCACTACGTCCTTCAGCGATAGCCCACACGATCAATGATTGACCACGTCCGGCATCTCCGGCGACAAATACTCCGTCTGCTGTACTTTGGTAAGAATCATCGCGTTTAACATTGGTGCGATCATCGAGCTCAACTTCGAGTTGATCAAAGAGCGGGGTGCTCTCTGTCCCCGTAAAGCCCATGGCAAGGAAAGCAAAATCTGCTGGAATCTCACGCTCTGTTCCAGGAATTGGCTGGAATTTTCCATCAACCATCTGCGTCTCGACAAGTTTAAGTGCTTTGAGATTTCCGTTGCCGTCGCCAATAAATTCTTCTGTGCTGACAGAAAAGACTCGTTGATCAAGCTCTTCGTGCGCACTCGACACTCTGTAAATCATTGGGTACATAGGCCAAGGCTGTGATCCGGGACGCTCATCTGTAGGTCGTGGCATGATCTCAAGTTGGGTAACACTTGCAGCTCCTTGACGCACTGAAGTACCAAGACAATCTGCTCCGGTATCTCCACCGCCCAGGATCACGACATGTTTTCCTGCGACATTGATTTCGGGATTTGTTACTTCGTCAAGAGCTTGCTTATTTCCCCAAGGCAAAAACTCCATCGCTTGGTAGATACCTTTATTCTCGCGCCCCTTGATAGGAAGATCTCTCCATTGGGTCGCACCCAATGCGAGAACAACGGCATCGTATTTTTGCCGCAATTCAGATCCTGTGATGTCGACTCCAACATTTATGCCTGTACGAAAACGTGTGCCTTCCTTCTCCATCTGAGCGAGTCGGCGATCAATGATGTTTTTCTCCATCTTGAACTCAGGAATCCCGTAACGCAGAAGTCCTCCGATTCTATCCGCGCGTTCATAAACAACAACGGTATGACCAGCACGAGTAAGTTGCTGCGCAGCTGCAAGTCCAGCAGGACCAGATCCAATCACGGCAACTGTCTTTCCGGTAAGGCGATCTGGTGCGAGTGGCTTAACATCCCCCGCTCCAAATGCTTCTTCAATGGTACGAAGTTCAACCTGCTTGATCGTGACAGCTTCGGCATTTATCGCGACTACGCATGCGGTCTCACATGGCGCTGGGCAGAGACGACCAGTGAATTCTGGAAAGTTATTTGTCGCATGTAAACGTGCAATTGCCTCTGTTGTATCGCCTCGATAAATCAGGTCATTCCATTCAGGAATCAAGTTACCCAGTGGGCATCCTGAGTGGCAGAAAGGAATGCCGCAATCCATGCAACGTCCTGCTTGCTTCTGCAGATGTTCCATGCTTTGTGGCTCGTAAACTTCGCGCCAATCTTTGATGCGCACATCTACTGGACGTCTCTTGGGCGTCTCACGTGGCGTTGTCAAAAATCCTTTTGGATCAGCCATTTGCTGCAACCTCCATGACGTATTGATCTACTGGAAGACCTTCACGAGTCGCCTTCTCCATCGCAGCAAGTACGCGTGCATAGTCGCGAGGCATGACAAGTGAGATTCGAGCTACTGAACTCTCCCAATCAAGAAGAAGATTGCCAGCAACTTGAGAATCTGTTTCGTTGAAGAATGAAGTCACAATGCCTTTGAGTATTTCCTTTTGGTCTGCCGGCACAGCAATGACATCGACCATCTCGGTATTAACTAGATCTGCATTGAGGTCGAGTACGAATGCACGACCACCGGACATGCCAGCAGCAAAGTTACGACCAGTACGGCCAAGAACAACAACCGTTCCACCCGTCATGTACTCGCACCCATGATCTCCAATGCCTTCGACAACAGCCGTTGCACCAGAGTTTCGAACACAGAAACGCTCACCTACTATGCCGCGTAAGAAGAGTTCTCCTGATGTTGCGCCATAACCAATGACATTTCCTGCAATGACATTCTCTTCTGATTCGAATGATGCCTTCTCGTCAGGTCGGACGATGATTCGGCCTCCGGATAATCCCTTGCCGACATAATCGTTGGAGTCTCCAAAGAGTTTGAGCGTTAGACCTGAAGGAATGAAAGCACCAAGTGATTGTCCAGCTGAACCACGAAGCGTCACGTGAACGGTATCTGCGGGAAGTCCAACTCCCCCAAAGTTGCGAGTGATCTCCGCACCGAGCATCGTGCCCACTGTGCGGTTTACGTTGCGCACCGTTGTTTCGATTGCGACTTTAGTCCCTGAGGTAAGTGCTATCTGTGCTTTTTCGATCAGTACGTTATCAAGAGCGTGTACAAGACCGTGATCCTGTGTCGTTGTTTGATAGAGCGAGCTTTCGACATCTGGACGAGCAAGTAATGGAGTTAGATCCAGCCCGCTCGTCTTCCAATGAGCAATTGCTCTGTGAGTATTGAGGTATTCAACCCGTCCAATTGCTTCTTGAAGGGTTCTAAACCCAAGAGATGCCAAAATCTCACGAACTTCCTCTGCGATGTACTCGAAGAAAGTTTCTACAAACTCTGGCTTACCCGTAAATCTCTTTCGCAACTCTGGGTTCTGGGTTGCCACACCTACTGGACAGGTATCTAAGTGACAGACACGCATCATCACACAACCAGATACAACTAGCGGTGCGGTTGCGAAACCGTATTCCTCGGCACCCAAAAGTGCTGCAATTACTACATCTCGACCGGTCTTTAGCTGGCCATCGGTTTGAACCACGATTCGATCTCGAAGGCCGTTAAGCAGAAGTGTCTGTTGTGTTTCAGCTAAACCAAGTTCCCACGGTGCGCCTGCATGCTTCAGTGAAGTAAGCGGTGAAGCACCTGTTCCACCATCATGGCCTGAAATTAGAACAACATCGGCGTGCGCTTTTGATACTCCAGCCGCAACGGTTCCAACACCCACTTCAGCAACAAGTTTGACGTGAATGCGAGCATTCTTATTTGCATTCTTTAGATCATGAATCAACTGTGCAAGATCTTCAATTGAATAAATATCATGATGAGGTGGTGGTGAAATTAGCCCGACGCCAGGAGTTGAATACCGAACCGAAGCGATCCATGGATAGACCTTGTTACCAGGAAGCTGTCCGCCTTCACCAGGCTTAGCACCTTGCGCAACCTTGATTTGAATATCATCTGCATTGACCAAGTACTCACTTGTCACGCCAAATCGACCAGATGCTACTTGCTTGATTGAACTGCGCTTTGAATCTCCATTAGCTTCAGGTGTAAATCGAGAAGGATCTTCTCCGCCTTCACCTGTATTCGATTTAGCGCCAAGGCGATTCATAGCAATAGCTAGAGTTTCATGGGCTTCTTGCGAGATAGAGCCGTATGACATCGCGCCGGTAGAGAAACGTTTGACGATACTGGCGATAGATTCGACCTCATCGACTGAGATCGGTGCACGCGTGGCTGTATCGAATTCAAAGAGGCCACGCAGAGTCATCAGCGCTTTGCTCTGGTCATCGACAGCTTTTGTGTATCGCTTGAAGACGTCATATCGCTTTGAACGAGTTGCATGCTGCAAGGTAAAGACTGTCTCAGGATTGAATAGATGAGGCTCTCCATCGCGGCGCCATTGATATTCGCCTCCAATAGGAAGTCGTTTCGTGCCAGGCACTTCTCCCCCAGGTGGGTATGCGATGTGGTGGCGTTTAATTGTCTCTTCTGCGATGACATCAAGATCAACTCCGCCAAGGCGGGAGGTTGTTCCTACAAAGAATTCATCGACTACATCTTGAGCGATGCCAATAGCTTCAAACACTTGCGCACCCGTGTAAGAAGCGATCGTAGAGATTCCCATCTTTGACATCACTTTAAGAACACCCTTACCCAAGGCCTTAATGATGTTATGAACGGCTTTCTCGGGAGTGATTCCTGTGATTACACCTTGGATAACAAGATCTTCTGCGCTCTCCATCGCAAGATATGGATTCACCGCTGCTGCGCCATAACCAATAAGGAGAGCGACATGATGGACTTCACGTACATCACCAGCTTCGACAACCAAACCAACTTTGGTGCGAGTCTTTTGGCGAATGAGGTGATGGTGCACGGCGGCGGTAAGTAAAAGAGATGGAATAGGCGTGTCTTCGGCATCACCATTTCGATCTGAAAGAACGATAATGCGAGCACCATCGGTAATTGCCTGGCTGACTTCTTCCTTAATCTCCTCAAGTCGATTACGTAGCGTGTTTCCATCGCCGGAGACAGGAAAGAGCCCGCGCACTACATATGACTGTAGGTGTGAATAATCCTCATCTGCATTAACGTGAATGATTTTTGCGAGTTCGTCATTATCAATAACCGGAAATGGCAGAAGTATTTGCCGACATGATTGAGGTCCTGGGTCGAGCAGATTGTGCTCAGGTCCGATTGATCCACCGAGACTTGTCACGATCTCTTCACGAATTGCATCAAGTGGAGGATTTGTAACTTGAGCAAAGAGTTGAGTGAAGTAATCAAAGAGAACTCTAGGCTTATTTGAAAGGGCCGCGATCGGAGTATCCGTTCCCATGGAACCAAGAGCTTCAGCGCCGTTCTTTGCCATCGGAGTAATGATGATGCGAAGTTCTTCTTCTGTATATCCAAATGCACGTTGGCGACGGACTACAGATGAATGCGGGTAAATGATGTGTTCACGAGCTGGAAGATCAGAGAGCTTGATAACTCCATCCTGCACCCACTTTCCATAAGGTGCAGCATCAGCTAAAGAATCCTTGATCTCATCGTCTTCGATAATGCGCCCTGCTTGAATATCGACAAGAAACATCTTTCCTGGCTGCAGGCGACCCTTACGAGCAATATTCTCTGCAGGAAAATCTAGAACTCCAGCTTCTGATGCAAGAACAACCATTCCATCGCGAGTAACCCAGAATCGTGATGGACGCAGACCATTTCGATCCAAAACAGCTCCCACTTGATTTCCATCAGTAAATGTCACACACGCTGGTCCATCCCAAGGTTCCATGAGTGAAGAATGGAAAGCGTAAAAGTCACGTCGCTTCCGCGACATTGTTGCGTGGTTTTCCCAGGCTTCGGGAATCATCATCAAGACTGCATGTGGAAGAGAGCGACCGCCGAGATAGAGAAGTTCAAGGACTTCATCAAAGGATGCGGAGTCACTGCCTGACATTTCTACAATTGGAAAGAGACGTGAGATATCTCCGGGAATGAGATCACTTTCAAGCAGCGCTTCGCGAGCACGCATCCAATTGCGATTTCCCTTGACTGTATTGATTTCACCGTTGTGTGCGATGAATCGATATGGGTGAGCGAGTGGCCACGATGGGAATGTATTGGTGGAAAAACGTGAATGAACAAGAGCTAACGGAGAAACCACTCTCTCATCACTGAGATCAGGGAAGAATTCTTCGAGTTGTCCGGTTGTTAACATTCCCTTGTACACAATTGTCTGCGAAGAAAAGGAAGGGAAATAGATTTCGCCAGCGTGCTCGGCTTGTTTGCGTAAAGCAAAAGCCAATCTATCGAGAGCAATTCCACTTTCGCCATTGCCGCCTTTAATAAAGAGTTGTTTAAAGATAGGCATGACAGATTGCGCAGTTTTTCCAACTGATATTGGATTGGTAGGCAGGTCTCGCCAACCAATGATTTCCAGTCCTTCTTGATTTGCAAGAGTTTGGATCAAAGTGGTTGGATCAAATCCAGGTTGAATGAATGCGATGCCTGTTGCATAACTTCCTTCTACGGGAAGATCAAAGCCTGTGATTGCGCGATAAAAAGCATCTGGCACGCGGATGAGAATTCCAGCACCGTCTCCGCTATCTGGTTCAGCCCCCGCAGCACCACGATGATCGAGATTGCGAAGCGCGGTAAGAGCTTGCGCAACAATTTCGTGTGTCGCAACTTTATTGAGAGTGGCGACCATCGCAACGCCGCAAGCATCATGCTCATTGGCAGGGTTGTACAACCCTTGCGCTGCTGGAAATGTTGATGGAAGTGCCATTGAAGGAGATCTCCTGTTGTCGATTACCGTTTGTACTCAACGGGACAACACTGACCCGCGCTTAGGGTAGCAAGTGCCAGCCCAGAGCGAAAGATAAAAATGGTGATCTAGGGCAACTAGCCCAAATTCACGTGCAGCAGACGACCAATTCCAGCGGTCACAGCCATGCCTAAGGCGCCGCCGATCATGACACGTACGGTCGGTCCGAAGACAGTCTTGCCCGCTGTCTTGGCACTTAAAATCCCAGTGAAAAGAAGTCCAACCAACGCAAAGCCGACGATGCTCAGCGCAACAGTTCCCGGCGTTGGTGCGAAAGCTCCAGCAAATGGAATCAATCCGCCTGCGGTAAAACTTGCAGCCGATGCAAGAGCGGCCTGTAACGGGCGTGCTTTATTCTGCGGAGTTTGTCCAAGCTCATCACGTAAATGTGCTTCAAGTGGATCACGAGCATGCATCTGGCGTGCAACTTCTTTCGCGAGTTCTGGAGTGAGGCCTCGTTCAATATAAATCTGTGCCAACTCCAACAACTCACCATCAGGATCGACAGCTAAATGTTCAATCTCTAACTGTCTATCAGAATCTTCAACGTCATTTTGTGAGCGCACTGAAACGTATTCACCAACAGCCATCGACATGGCACCCGCTGCAATTGCTGCAACTCCTGCAGTAATAAGAAATTTATCGTTTCCTGGATCGGCTGCTGTAACACCGATCATGAGGCTTGCAGTTGAAACTAATCCATCATTGGCTCCCAGAACTGCAGCACGCAACCAGCCCGCGCGATGTGCGCGATGCTGGCGATTGCGCAGATAGATCGCTTCAAGACTCATGAGTTAATCCTATCCGAGGCTCTTTGATTGTTGCCTGATTCGCAAGAAGTAAGCCGTCGCAATCGCCCCGATGACGATGCTTACCCACTCATTTTGACGTAATCCGAAGAGGAGATTGGCAGAATCAATGCGAATACTCTCAATGAAGAAGCGACCGAGGCAGTATGAAGCGATATAAGCTGCAAAAGTTTGTCCGGGAAGAAGTTTCTTGCGAAGGAGAATCAAGGTGAGAGCAACTAGTGAGCACCAAATTGCTTCATAAAGAAATGTCGGATGAAACGTTTCAAATGTTCGCAGATCCGATGGCCTTTTAAGGAGCGGAACTTCTAGCGCCCACCACGCATCAAGAGGTCTTCCGAAGAGCTCAACGTTAAACCAATTTCCAAAGCGCCCAATCGCCTGTGCAAGCAAAATTCCAGGAGCTAGCGCATCAAGAAAAACACGGAAGGGAGGTAGCGAAATATCTGTGCGCCGGTTTCCCACTCGTCGATATCCCCAGTACGCACCAAGGGCACCTAGAGAGATCGCACCCCAGATTCCAAGTCCGCCTTTCCAAATTGCAAAAACATCTAGCGGTGAACCAGAACTACCGAAAAAATCATTCGGTGATGAGAGCACGTGATAAATCCGGCCACCGATAATTCCTGATGGCACTGCAAAGATTGCAACGTCCGAGACGACAGTAACCAAAGCTGGATCATGGGCGCGCAATCGCTTATCCCCCAACCAAATGGCAACTGCAATTCCTGCGATGATGCAGAGCGCGTAGAAATGAAAGGTCAGCGGCCCCACCTCAAAAGAGGATTGAGATGGGGACGGTATGTAGTGTGTAAACATCTGAGTACCCAAGTCTAAGTTCTGATGCAAGGGCTCAGAAATTACTTAGCTGCGGCCTCAACTGCAGCCTTGAACTCGTTGAGATCAAAACCTGGTGATTGACGCTCCCACAGCTTGCCGTTGATGAGGGCTGTAGGCGTTCCACGAACTCCGTAACGAGTCATAGATTCAGTTGCTGCGACAACATTTACAAGCTTTGACTTATTGTTTACACAGTTTGCAAAGGTAGATGTGGTGATTCCAACTTTCTTACCGATTGTGATCAGGTTCTCTGAGTTAAGGAATCCGGAGTTTTCAACCTGAGATTGGACATCCATAAGCGCTTTATGAAAATCAAGGAATTTATCTTCATCTACTGCACAATAAGCAGCGTTAGAGGCGGCGATTGATTCATCATCTTTAGTTCCATTACCGAGGAATGAGAGTGGATGGTAAGTAACTTGCGCCTTCTTCTCTGTAATCAATGAAGTGAGATACCCACCAATTGGTTCTTCAAACAATTTACACACTGGACACTGAAAGTCTTCAAAGATATCAATCTTTAGTGGAAGCCCTTGATTGAAGACAATCCCATCACCTTCTGCAGAATCAACTATCGCTGGTACCGGTCCAAGAGGTTGAAAGGAATCAAGAGCAACAAAGGAGGCATTCTTAGCCTTGTTCTCACTGGTCAAGCTGAAGAAAGCACCAACCACAACAACAAGTGTCACCATTCCGATGACAAGCCAGCGAGTAAATGGATCTCCGCCTTGTGACTTCACTGAATTCTTCTTTGGCTTACTCATTCCTGGTCCTCACTAGCTTGGGTAGTTGTTTCGGGCTTCTTATCAAGAGAAAGTTTTCCATAAGGGTACTTGAAGATGTAGAGACACATACCCACAAACGCTAAGTCACGGACAATAGCAATTGCATAGTCGATACGAGCCTCGGTTGCCTGAGAAGGGTCAAGGGCTCCTCCGCCTCCTAGGCAGCCACAGTCAATGAGCATCCCACGCGCCCAGACGGAGGCGATCGCTCCAGCAAACATCAACATGAGAAGTGCACTGGCGATAGCCGCGGGACGAATGAAGATTCCGAGAATGAGGAAGATTGCGATGGCGACTTCAAACCAAGGCAAAATATATCCCGCTAGGTGTGCAAGATCAGTTGGAAGAATTTTATAGGCAGCGATTGCGTTAGCAGATGATGCTGGATCGAGTGCTTTAACTCCACCTGCATAAAGCAGGAATGCACCAAAGCCAAATCGGAAGATGGTTGTGATCCACTCTTGCTTTGCAATAAGAAAATTCTTCATCGTCCCTCACGAACTCCTAACGCCAACTCTTGTGCTAACTCTTTAACTGCTCGTAAACCCGTTGCCTCATCAGGTGCATCAAGAAGTGCGTTGATGAAGGCTGACCCCACAATAACTCCATCGGCATAAGCTGCAACCGATCTCGCCTGCTCACGGTTTGAAACTCCGAGACCAACACTCACAGGTATATCAGTGGCCTCCCGAACTCGTGCAACCAAAGCTGCAGCAGAGGATGAAACGCTCGTTCTTGTACCGGTGACTCCCATCATGCTCGCCGCATATACAAAACCACCGCATTCACTTGTAACAACTGGAAGTCTTGAATCCGAAGTGCTTGGCGCTACTACGTAGATCCGATTGATTTTCGAGGCATCAGTGGCGGCGATCCATCCTTGCGATTCCTCAACTGTGAGGTCTGGGGTAATAACACCTGATCCACCGTGATCGGCTATCGCCTGTGCGAATTTACCAACGCCGTAACGCTCGATTGGGTTCCAATACGTCATTACAACAGCGGCAACTCCGTGATCATGTGCGCACTGCAGTGATTCAAAAACTTCTTTGGCTCCGGTTCCTTGGCTCAATGATTGCACCGCAGCTGCTTGAATTGTCGGACCGTCCATGACGGGATCGCTATATGGAAATCCAATTTCAATAGCGTCCACACCGGCTTCAGCGAATGCTGCGATGACTTTCTTGCAACCTTCGTGGCTTGGGAAACCGGCAGGTATGTAAGCAATCAGTGCAGCGCGATTTTCGCTCTTTGCCTTCGCCAAGACTCTATCGAGAGGGGTATCCAGAACCATTTTTATAGATCTATTCCAAAATATGCCGCAGCGGTTGCTACATCTTTATCGCCGCGACCAGATAAATTGATAAGTATCGTTGAATTCGGCCCAAGTTCTTTACCGACCTGAAGTGCGCCAGCTAGCGCATGTGCCGTCTCAATCGCTGGAATAATTCCTTCTGTGCGACAGAGAAGAGCAAAGGCTTCCATCGCCTGAGCATCAGTAATCGCTCGATACTGTGCGCGACCAATGTCATGGAGATAAGCATGCTCTGGACCTACACCCGGATAATCAAGTCCAGCAGAGATTGAATGCGATTCAACCGTTTGGCCATTTTCATCCTGCAAAACATATGAGCGAGTTCCGTGTAGAACTCCTGGAGTTCCACCAGTAATTGTGGCTGCATGTCTGCCTGTGCTAACCCCGTCGCCACCTGCTTCAAGACCGATCAAGGCGACATCAAGGTCGTCGATAAAGGGATGAAAGATTCCGATGGCATTTGATCCACCACCGACACATGCAAGAACTGCATCTGGAAGTTTTCCAGTCAACTCTAAAACTTGCGCTCGCGCTTCTACGCCAATGATGCGATGGAAATCACGAACCATTGTTGGGAATGGGTGCGGGCCTGCAACTGTTCCTAATAAGTAATGTGTTGTCTCGACATTTGTTACCCAATCACGCATGGCCTCATTGATTGCATCTTTGAGAGTACGAGATCCGCTTGTTACAGCAACAACTTCAGCACCAAGTAATTTCATCCTTGCAACATTAAGAGATTGACGTTTTGTATCTTCTTCACCCATGTAGACAACACACTCAAGGCCCATCAGTGCTGCTGCCGTGGCTGAGGCAACTCCGTGCTGACCAGCACCAGTTTCTGCGATGATGCGCTTTTTTCCCATACGTTTTGTAAGGAGTGCCTGACCTAAAACGTTATTGATCTTATGCGATCCAGTGTGGTTGAGATCTTCTCGTTTGAGAATAATTCGAGCACCACCTGCATGTTCTGCAAAACGTGGAACCTCTGTAATGATGCTGGGGCGACCTGTGTAGGTGCGATGTAAATGATCTAACTCTGCTATGAAACTCGGGTCAATTGAAGCTGCCTTGTGCGCCGCTTCGAGCTCTTCAAGAGCGCCAATAAGAGCCTCAGGAACAAAGCGACCACCATAAGGACCAAAGTGGCCGATAATTTCCTTCGTATCAAGACTCATAGAGGTGAGGGTACTAGAGACCACGAAGGGTGTGCAGTGCAGAAATTGGATCCCCTGCTCGCACTAGCGCCTCACCCACGAGGATTGCATCTGCACCAAAACTGCGGGCGAGTTCAACCTCGGCTCTCTCAGAGATACCTGATTCAGCGATTTTGATGATCTCTGCCGGAATTTCTGGGAGTAGCTCGGCAAAGGCTTTCTGATCCACTTCAAGTGTTTTGAGATTTCTAGAATTAATTCCAATGATGCGAGGATTGATTTCCATCGCTCGCTCCAATTCGTCGTGAGTATGGACCTCAACAAGACTTGCCATTCCTAACTCAGTGGCCATTTCGAAATAATCATTGAGTTGTCGTGCGGAGAGCGCCGCAACAATCAGAAGTACAACATCGGCACCATATGCACGTGCCTCATAAAACTGATATTCATCAATCATAAAATCTTTACGGAGAATCGGAATGCTTACTGCGCTGCGTACGGACTCAAGGTCAGCGAGAGAACCGCCAAATCTTCGCTCCTCAGTGAGAACGCTTATGACACTGGCCCCACCCTCTTGATATTGCTCAGCTAAATGTTCAGGATTCGAAATCACCGCAAGTGAACCCTTACTCGGAGAAGATCTCTTAACTTCAGCGATAACGTTAATCACTTCACCGCGCAGGCCTGGGTGGGCATCAATTACAGGTGGTGCACTTTCTAACTTTTCGCGCAATTCACCCAGAGGACGACGACGTAGAGCCAAATCTTCTCGGACACCCGCGATGATTGAATCAAGAACTGTCATGATTTTGTCTCGTCGGTCGGGTCGATTCCATGATCCTGTGCACTCCACGGGGTATGAACTTTGGGCTTGCGTTCATATTTCGACGAAAGAGAGAAATGTCTACTCAAAAAAATGACGATCGCACCAATGACTAGGGCGCTGATTGCTATAGGAAGAAGGTCCTTCACTCTGCTGACCTCATGACCTGAGCAGCGTTGATCGCACCAAGAACAGCGGCGGCCTTGTTGAGACACTCCTGATTTTCAGATTGCGGATCTGAATCAGCAACAATTCCCGCACCAGCTTGTACAAATGCACGACCGCTATAGATGAGGGCTGTCCGGATAGCAATGCAGGTATCTACATTGCCCGTGAAATCAAGGTAGCCAATCGCACCACCGTAGAGTCCTCGTCGATGCGGTTCGAGTGTTTCGATGATCTCCATAGCACGAGGCTTCGGCGCTCCCGAGAGCGTGCCTGCAGGAAATGTTGCAAAGAGAGCATCAACTCCTGTTTTGTCCTTTGCTAGCGTGCCTGTCACAGTTGAAACGATATGCATCACGTGTGAATAACGTTCGACACTCATGAAATCGATTACCTCAACTGACCCTGCATCGCATATCCGACCTAAATCATTTCGGCCAAGATCAACCAACATTAAATGCTCTGCGCGCTCCTTAGGATCTGCCAGCAGTTCCTCACCCAACCTCTTATCTTCTTCCGGAGAAGATGAGCGTTTACGTGTCCCTGCGATTGGGTGAACCATCACTTGACCTTCAGTCACTTTCACCAAAGCTTCCGGGCTTGACCCCACAACATCTACTCCGCCTTCAAATCTGAAGAGATACATATACGGAGATGGATTGCGCAATCGCAGCATGCGATAAACATCTATTGCATCGGCGGTGCACTCCATTGAAAAGCGTTGAGAAAGAACAATCTGGAAGGCTTCACCGGCAAGAATCTCTTCTTTGGCAAGACCAACCTTTGAAACAAATTCTTCTTCGCTCATATTTCGATCGAAGCTTGGCTCGATAGTTGAAACTATATGTGCGATGTGACCCTCAAGTGGTGCTGCCAGTTCGCGTTGCATTCGATCCAAGCGCTCTTGTGCATCTGCAAAGGCTTCATCTACGCGAGCATCGCTTCCATCCCAGTTGATTGCATTAGCAATCAGCGTGACAGTGCCATCTGAGTGATCAAGAACTGCTAGATCACTTGTTAACATAAATGCAATTTCAGGAAGAGGAATATCTTTGACAGCCAAGGACGGCAACTTTTCCAGCCCTCTCACGCTGTCGTAACTCATGTAACCAACAAGACCGCCAGTAAGTGGTGGCAGTCCGGCAATCTTTGGTGAACGTAAATGTGAAGCAGATTGCCGCAATGCCTCCAGTGGATCAATTCCTTGCGGTGCTCCAGCTGGTGGCTGGCCAATCCAATGAGCCTTGCCATCTCTTTCACTCAGCGTTGCTTGAGAGTGCGCCCCAATGAATGAATACCGTGACCACACACCACCGTGCTCGGCTGATTCAAGTAGAAAGGATCCCGATGAGTTTCCAGTCAATTTGCGATAGACACCGAGCGGCGTTTCACCGTCTGCCAAAAGTTTTCTATAAACAGGAATTACGTTGTAGCTGGATGCATACTCTCTGAACTCTTGAAGATTCATCGATATAAAGGCTAACTGTTCTCTTTATTAGCCGGATAAATTTCACGATGGAAGCAGGTGAATTCTCCTGTGTGACAAGCTGAACCTTCTTGCTCAACTTGGAACAAAATCGCATCTCCATCACAGTCAATCGAGATAGAGACAACTTTTTGGAGATGTCCCGAAGTTTCACCCTTTTTCCATAGTTGATTGCGTGAACGGCTGAAATAGGTTGCAAAGCCAGAATCAATTGTCATGGCAAGAGATTCTGTATTGACGTATGCGAGCATCAATACCTCCCCAGAGAGACTGTCTTGGGCGATAGCAGGCATCAGGTCATCCGAATTCTTGAGAAGTTCAAGAATTGCAGGTGAAAGAGAGATGCTCATGAGGTAATTGTGCCCTAGGTCAGAGCGCTCGTGCGCACGGAATATCCATGCGCAGATAAGTACTTCTTCACATCAGCGATGCGATGCACTCCGAAATGAAAGACACTCGCGGCCAAGAGAGCATCAGCCCCTGCCTCAATAGCAGCCGCAAAGTCCTCGAGTGATCCTGCTCCCCCGCTAGCGATAAGAGGAAGTGATGAAATTTTGCGAACTCTCGCAATCATTCCAATGTCATAACCTGCCCGCGTTCCATCAGCATCCATCGAGTTAAGAAGGATTTCACCAACTCCGAGTTGCGTTGCCTTCTCAATCCACTCAAGTGCATCGATACCAGCGCTGATTCGCCCACCATGAGTGGTGACTTCAAAACCTGAAACAGTTCGTGCCCTGCGTGCATCAACAGATAAGACAAGTACTTGAGTGCCAAAACGATCAGCAATCTCAGAAATTAGTTCGGGACGAGCTATAGCTGCGGTATTAACTGAAACTTTATCTGCTCCAGAACGTAGCAATCGGTCCACATCATCAACTGTTCTAATTCCTCCACCCACTGTGAGAGGGATAAAGACTTGATCGGCTGTTCTATTTACGACTTCATACGTCGTTTCACGATTAGCAACGCTGGCTGAGATATCAAGAAATGTCAGCTCGTCTACGCCTTCGCTGTCGTAGAGTTTTGCCATCTCGACAGGATCTCCAGCATCAACGAGATCGGTAAAGTTGACTCCCTTAACTACACGGCCTTCATTGACATCAAGGCAAGCGATAATTCGAGAAGATAAAGTCATGATCGAGTTACCTCTAAAGCTTGTTCGAGAGTAAAGGCACCGGCGTAGAGCGCTTTGCCAACAATTGCTCCTTCAACGCCGATTGAGCTAAGAGCGCAGAGCGCTTTGATATCTTCAAGGCTCGAAATTCCGCCACTTGCGACCACTGGTTTTTTTGTAGCAGCGCATACCTCCTTAAGTAACTCCAAGTTTGGACCTTGTAGCGTTCCGTCCTTCGTAACATCAGTGACAACATAGCGTGCGCAACCATCTGACTCTAAGCGAGCCAAAGTCTCAAAAAGGTCGCCGCCTTCTTGTGTCCATCCCCGCGCTGCAAGAACTTGTCCACGAACATCGAGTCCGACAGCGATGCGATCACCGTGTTCTGCAATGATGCGCGAAGTCCACTCTGGGTTTTCTAGGGCAGCAGTTCCAAGGTTCACTCTTCGACATCCTGTCGCAAGTGCCCGTGTAAGTGATTCATCATCACGAATTCCACCTGATAGTTCAACGTCGATATCTAAGCGCCCGACTACATCAGCAAGTAACGCGCTGTTCTCCCCACGGCCAAAGGCAGCGTCTAAATCAACGAGGTGTAACCACTGCGCACCTGAGTTCTGAAAATCAAGAGCGACTTCAAGTGGCGAGCCGTAAACGCTTTCGCGAGCGAGTTCGCCCTGAACAAGGCGAACTGCACGGCCGTCTTTGACATCCACTGCTGGCAATAGTTCAAGGATGCTCATAACGTTTTACTCCAATTCTTAATCAGTGCCAGACCCGCACGGCCTGATTTTTCAGGATGAAATTGCGTGGCACTCAACGCACCATCTTCTGCTGCAGCAAGGAATTCTTCTCCGTGGGTGGCGTACGTATTAATCACTCCAGGTAAATCACGAGCCGCGAATGAATGCACGAAGTAGAAGGATTCGCCTTCAACGCCTGCAAATAGCTCCGATTTAGTATCTGGTTCAACGGTATTCCAACCCATATGCGGTAAGACAGGTGCCTGTAATTTGCTCACAGAAGCTGGCCATATCTTTATTCCTGAATGAGTCCCGTTCTCGTCGCTATCTGCAAATAGAACTTGCATCCCAATACAAATGCCAAATGTTGGGCGTGCTTTGTTGTAGCGAGCTTGAATTACTTCTGCAGCCTTAACTTTATTCAATCCGTTCATGCAGGCAGAGAAGGCTCCTACTCCGGGAACGACTAGTCCAGTTGCCTCGCGTGCTACATCTGGATCAGAGGTAAGGATTACGTGATGGCCAGATGTTTCAAAAGCTCGAGCTGCTGACCGAAGATTGCCTGAACCGTAATCCAGAATTGCAATTGTTGAAATTAGAGTGAACCTTTGGTTGAAGGAATACCGCTGACTCGCCCATCAAGTGCAACTGCATCACGGAGTGCACGAGCCACAGCCTTAAACTGCGCTTCAAAGACATGGTGTGCGTTGCGGCCCTCAAGAACACGAATATGAAGAGCGATACGCGCTTCGGCAACTATAGATTCCCAAATGTGCTTGCCTAGAGTTGTATCAAATGTTCCGATGAGTTCGACAATTTCTGGCTGACGGTGAACAAGGTAAGGACGACCTGATAGGTCAACGGCTGCTTGAACAAGCACTTCATCGAGTGGGACCATGGCATCACCAAAACGACGAATGCCAACCTTATCGCCCAGTGCTTCGCGAAGAGCTTGTCCAAATGCTAGAGATGTATCTTCAACTGTGTGGTGAGAGTCAACATCAACATCGCCTTCAGTCTTTACTGTGAGATCAAATCCGGAGTGCTTCCCAAGTTGAGAGAGCATATGATCGAAGAACGGCACTCCTGTATCTACGTTAATCTGCCCGCTTCCATCTAGGTTCAGTTCGACTAGAACCTTGGACTCTTTTGTTGTTCGTTCGACGCGTGCAGTTCTCATGATTTCTCCTTAGCCAAGCACTCTCGTAGCGCATGTAGAAACTTTTCATTTTCGGCGCCGGTGCCGATTGTGGTGCGTAAGTAGCCTGATAATCCCACATCTCTAATCAAAATTCCTCGATCAAGCATCTCTTGCCACAACTGCTGCGACGGCGATCGAAAGCCGGTGAAGAGTAGGAAATTGGCCTGACTTGGAAGGACGCTCAGTCCCATCTCGCGAAGTGATGCTGCAACAAGATCTCGCTGAGCTCGCAGTTGGGCAACTCCTGAGAGCAACTCGTCCTTGAAATCTAGCGCAACTAGCGCCGCGCCTTGAGTGAGTGTGCTCAAGTGATAGGGCAATCTGACTAACATCATTGCATCGATCACTGATGGGTGTGCGAGTAAATATCCCACTCGAACTCCAGCAAATGAGAATGCTTTACTCATTGTGCGAATGACAACAATCTGTGGATATTTGGTGATGAGAGCTACTGCAGATTTCTCATCGGAAAATTCTGCATAGGCCTCATCAACAATGAGCAACCCCGAAACTGATTGTGCGATCTTTTCAATATCGCTTATCGAAACACCTTCACCGGTCGGATTATTGGGAGTTGTGATGAAGGTCAGGGCTGGGGCTGACGTCGTTATTTGAGAAATAGCGCTATCGATATCTAGTGAAAAATCCGAGCGCCGCTTGCCTTCTATCCACTCCGTTGAGGTCACACGAGCAATAAGAGGGTGCATTGAGTATGAAGGGAGAAACCCAATAGCAGCACGATCCCCAAATGCCAGAAACAAGGATTGAATGATTTCATTACTTCCATTTGCAACCCACACTTGTGATGCAGAAAATGCTGTACCTGACTGCTCGTTTATGTAGCTCGCTAAACCAGATCGAAGCGCGAGTGCATCTCGGTCGGGATATCGATTGAGGCTCGAAGCAACTTCTGCAACCCGCGCTGCAATTGCTGAAACAAGTTCAGGTGAAAGTGAGAACGGATTCTCATTGGTATTCAGGGTGGCCTCTGCCTCGACCTGAGGTGCTCCGTAAGCAGAAAGTGGAGCAAGTGATTTTCGCAGGGGCAGCCAAGCGGGCCAGCGTGAATCTGTCATCGATCTTCCAATCGCGCACTCATCGCCTGGCCATGTGCTGGTAGGTCTTCAGCTTGAGCGAGTGTGATGACCGTAGGAGCAATATCTCTAAATGCACTCTCACCGTATTCGATGAAGTGAAGCCCACGGAGAAATGTTGCAACAGAAAGTCCGCTGCTGTGACAGGCACATCCTCCTGTAGGTAGAACGTGATTAGAGCCAGCCGAGTAATCGCCAAGTGATACCGGAGTAAATGGACCAATAAACACGGCGCCAGCATTTCGAATCTTTGCACTAACACCGCGTGCATCCATGGTTTGAATTTCAAGGTGCTCGGCGGCATACGCATTAACAACGTCAATTCCCTGCGCGAGATCATCAACAATGGCAATTGCACTCTGAATTCCAGAGAGAGCAGTAGTTATGCGTTCTGAGTGCTTTGTGAGCTTGATTTGTCTTTCGAGTTCTTTTTCAACTGCATCAGCAAGTTCAAGTGATGAGGTAACTAAAACTGCAGCTGCAATAACATCGTGCTCTGCTTGACTAATGAGATCAGCTGCAACATTTCGAGCATCTGCTGTCTCATCTGCAAGGATTGCAATTTCGGTTGGTCCAGCCTCTGAATCGATTCCGATCACACCACGTAGCGCACGCTTTGCTGCTGCAACGTAGATATTGCCAGGACCGGTAACCATGTCGCATTTTTCGCAGAGACCTTTCATGCCATATGCGAAAAGGGCTATAGCTTGTGCGCCACCCACTGCGTACACCTCGGTAATTCCAAGAAGTGCGCAGGTTGCAAGAATGGTGGGGTGCGGCAATCCCCCATGATCTTTTTGCGGCGGCGAAGCAACAGCGATGCTCTCAACTTGTGCGATCTGGGCTGGAATGACATTCATCATGACACTCGATGGATAAACAGCACGACCACCAGGTACATATAGACCAACGCGATCAACAGGAACCCAGCGCTCAGTGACGGTCCCACCATCCACAACTTTTGTAGTGTGTGGTGCACGCACTTGATCGCCATGAACTTTACGAATTCGCTCGATTGAAATTTCTAAGCTGCGACGTATTTCTGGATCAAGATTTGCGAGAGCGGTATCCAGCGCCTCTTGTGGAACGCGAAGTGACGGCGGGCGTACGCCGTCAAATTCCTCACCCAAGGAGAGAAGATCTTCTACACCACCATTTTTAACCCGGCTCAGGATCGGTGCGATCAACTTCATCGCTTCATTGACATCAAGAGTTGCCCGAGGCAAGAGGTGTTGGACCTCGGCCTTGGAGTGGCGAAAACCACGTAGATCAACTCTTCGAATCACTCGGTCAGTCTACTTTGTGGGACCTCTCGGATGAGGAGTGAATTCGCGTGATCAGCTACGCACGAGGCAATCCGGACCGAGAATGCTCTTGAGGTCAGCGCTCAAACTTGGCGATGATGTGACGAGGGCATCAATCTTCATTGTGGTGCTCTTTCCAGAATCTTCAATCTGGAGATGCACTTCGCGTTTTCCCGGATGAGAACGCAAGATCTCCTTCACCCTTTCAACAATAGGCGGCGTGCATTGCGAGATCGGAAGAGAGATCATTAAAGGACCAACTGGGCCGCTAGAAACATCCAGAGAGGTCATCTCAACAGCGCTAAATCGAACTTGATCATCTCTGCGATCAACTCGGCCTCGAATAGTGACTACGCGATCTTCGATGAGAGTGAGTGCATACTGATTGTAGGTGTTAGCAAAGAAGAGAACTTCGAGTGAACCTTCAAGATCTTCGACAGTGACTATCGCCCATGAGGATCCAGTTCGCGAAACCTTTCGCGAAATCCCGGTAATCAACCCGCCGATCGTCACAAATCCATCTTGGGCTCCCCCGTCATCGACGAGAGCGCTGATAGACATATCTGTATTCGAACGAAGAATATGTTCAACACCCAAAAGCGGATGGTCTGATACGTAAAGGCCGAGCATTTCGCGTTCGAATGCGAGAAGAGTCGCTTTATCCCATTCACCTTGAGGGATTTCGATTTCCAAACCGCTGACGGCCGAGCCACCCATATCTCCAAAGAGATCAAATTGGCCGATGGCTTCTGCGCGCTTACTTTCAATGACAGCATCGATTGCCTCAAGGTGAATTGCGACGAGCGCTTTTCGATGATGACCAAGCTCGTCGAATGCACCCGCTTTAATCAGGGATTCAATCGTCTTTTTATTACACACTTGCGCATCTACCTTGGCAAGGAAATCACCAAATGATGTGAAGTTTCCTTTGGCTTCACGTGCGCTCTTAATCGAAGCGACCACGCCTTCTCCCACATTGCGAATAGCCGCAAGGCCGAAGCGAATATCTCTTCCACGAGGGGTGTACTCAGAATTAGATTCATTGACATCTGGTGGGAGAACGTTGATTCCCATTCGACGACATTCCGAGAGATAAAGTGCAGATTTGTCTTTATCATCACGAACACTTGTGAGTAGTGCGGCCATGTATTCAGTTGGATAATTCGCTTTGAGATATGCAGTCCAGAATGAAACGACACCATAGCCGGCTGAGTGTGCACGGTTAAATGCGTAATCTGAGAATGGAATCAGAACTTCCCAAAGTCGCTTAATGGCAGCATCACCGAAACCGTTTGCTTTCATTCCAGCTTCAAATGGAATGTATTCCTTATCCAGAATCTCTTTATTCTTCTTTCCCATCGCCTTACGCAAAAGATCAGCACGACCAAGAGAGAAGCCAGCAACCTTTTGGGCAATTGCCATTACCTGCTCTTGATAAACAATAAGGCCGTAGGTATCACCGAGAATATCTGCCAATGGTTCACGAAGTTCGGGGTGAATTGCTTCAACAGGTTTCCGACCATTTTTACGATCTGCATAGTTGTTGTGTGCATTTTCGCCCATCGGGCCAGGGCGATAAAGGGCAATCACAGCTGAGATATCTGCAAATGAATCTGGTGACATACTGCGAAGGAGAGCTCGCATTGGTCCACCGTCGAGCTGGAAAACGCCTAACGTGTCGCCTCGTCCAAGCAATTCAAATGTCTTGGCATCACTCAGGGGCAGATCCTCAAGTACGACATCTATTCCAAGGTTGAGTTTTATATTTTCAAGTGCATCGTCTAAGACCGAGAGATTTCGAAGTCCCAAGAAATCCATTTTGAGTAGACCAGTAGCCTCGCATGCACCCATATCAAATTGGGTAATGATTGCGCCATCTGCTTCACGGCGATGAATCGGAATGACATCAAGTAATGGTTCACGCGAAAGAATTACGCCCGCAGCATGCACACCCCACTGGCGCTTCAGTCCTTCTAAGCCGCGAGCGAGATCTACAACGCGCTTTGAGTCAACGTCAGTGTCATAGAGCGTGCGGAACTCCCCAGCTTCACCATGACGTGGATCATCTTTATCAAATACTCCACCAAGAGTGATGTCTTTACCCATGACTGATGGTGGAAGCGCTTTTGTGAGTTTTTCACCGATTACGTATGGATAACCAAGAACGCGAGTGGCATCTTTTAGAGCTTGCTTAGATTTGATTGTTCCGTAGGTAATGATTTGAGCAACACGGTCATCTCCATACTTTTGTGTTGCGTAACGAATCATCTCTGATCTGCGACGTTCATCGAAGTCGAGATCGATATCTGGCATCGAGATTCGCTCAGGGTTGAGGAAGCGCTCGAAAAGCAAACCATGTTCGATGGGATCTAATCCAGTAATGCCGAGCGCATATGCAACAAGTGATCCTGCTGCAGATCCACGGCCTGGGCCTACTCGAATTCCAACTTCGCGTGCATGTGAACATAGATCAGCAACCACAAGGAAGTAGCCAGGGAATCCCATCTTGATCATCACATCAAGTTCGTAATCGAGGCGAGCAATATGTTCTGGAGTTGATCGATCTCCAAGGCGCTTCTGCAGCCCCTCATGAGAGAGAGCTCGAAGCCATGAATCTTCGGTATGCCCTGCGGGGACCTCAAACTGAGGTAAGAGATTTTCACCCTCGCGTAGCGTCACATTGCAGCGCTCTGCAATAAGTAAGGTGTTATCGCACGATTCTGGAATATCTTTGAAGAGCTCGCGCATCTGAGCGGCGGTCTTTACATAGAACTCACTGTTATCAAATTTAAAGCGCTTTGGATCGGCCAAGGTTGATCCAGATTGAACGCAGAGAAGAGCTTCATGTGCTGGTGCATCTTCGTGGAATGTGTAGTGCAGATCGTTGGTCGCAAGTAGCGGCAACTTGAGTTCTTTTCCAAGTTTAAGTAGGTCTGCCTTCACACGATTCTCAATATCAATGCCGTGATCCATCACTTCAAGATAGAAGTTTGCAGCTCCAAAAATATCTCGGTAGTCACTTGCTGCACGGAGTGCCTCGCGATAATTTCCCATGCGTAATCGAGTCTGTATCTCACCACCAGGACATCCCGTTGTTGCGATAAGACCATCTGCATATCGAGAGAGAAGCTCACGATCCATACGGGGCTTGTAGTAATACCCTTCGAGAGAGGCAAGGGATGAGAGGCGAAAAAGGTTTGCAAGTCCTTGATTGTTTTCGGCCAAGATTGTCATGTGGGTATATGCGCCACCGCCCGACACATCATCTTCACCACCGCTAGCCCATTGCACGCGCTTCTTCTCGTGTCGTGATTCTGGAGCAACGTAAGCTTCAATACCAATGATTGGTTTTACGCCAACCTTTGTTGCCTGCTTATAGAAATCAAAGGCACCGAAAACATTTCCATGATCTGTCATGGCAATAGCGGGCATTTCTTGGCGCGCAACCTCGGCCACCAAGTCTCCTACACGCGCAGCACCGTCGAGCATCGAGTACTCGGTGTGGACGTGCAGATGCACAAATGAATCTGAAGGGTTGCCGCTCATAGGCTGGCTAAATTAGCACTTACGGAATGACAGCATCGGATAGCAACGCCAGACAAGCCTGAAGGTCATCTGGATAGTCAGCCTTGAACTCCATCTGCTCTTCAGTGATGGGATGGGTGAAACGTAGCTCCTTGGCGTGAAGCCAAGGGCGCGCCATCTGCAGCGATTTTGCTAGAACAGGATCAGCCCCATAGGTGGTGTCACCAACCAATGGATGATTGAGCGCACTGAAGTGGACTCGAATTTGGTGCGTACGCCCAGTTTCTAGTTCAACCTTAATCATGCTCACTGAGCGGTAATACTCGATCAGCTCGTAATGCGTGATGCTCTCTTTTCCATTTGCGACTACGGCAAACCGGTGATCAATTTTTGGATGTCGATCGATAGGTGCATCGATTGTTCCTGTGGGAGGATCAATGTGACCTTGAATGAGTGCGTGATACGTCTTATCAACACTTCGTGTACGAAATGCTTCTTTCAACACTGTGAATGCTCGATCAGTCTTGGCAACAACCATCAAACCACTGGTTCCAACATCTAGCCGATGGACGATTCCAGTTCGCTCTGCTGCCCCTGAAGTTGAAATGGTGTAACCGGCTGCAGCTAGTGCTCCAACAACTGTAGGTCCGTGCCATCCTGGACTTGGGTGTGCGGCACATCCCACTGGTTTATTGATCACGAGAATATGGTCATCGTTGTAAACAACTTCTAAACCTTCTAAAGGCGTGAGTGGAATTGGGTCTCGCTCGATAGTCTCGGGAAGCAGTACATCAATTACTTGTGCAGCACTGACGCGATCAGATTTGCCCAATGGCCTGCCTTCACACGTGATATCTCCATCATCGATTAGTCGCACAATCGCAGATCGAGAAAGACCCAGCACTCGAACGAGTGCGCTATCGATACGTTCGCCTGCAACACCTTCAGGAACGCTCAGCGTTCGCAATTCTCTAGCCATAATTCTCCTCGATTACTTCTGCGCGCCTGATGGGGCAAAAGGAGGAATCTCCTTAGCGATTAGAAATACTGATAGTAACGCTGCGAAGACTATTGCCATATCGGCTACGTTAAACACCGGAAAGCGTGGAAGTTCAATCCAATCGATCACATGCCCATTGAATATCGATGGTTGCCTAAAAATTCGATCAGTGAGGTTTCCAACGACGCCACCCAGAGCAAGTCCTAAAACCGCAGCCCACCGCGCATCTGCAACCCGGATTGAGTAGTAGGCGATTCCAGCGACAGCGAGGATCGCGAGAATTGTAAAAATGAAGGTAAAGCTGGTGCCAAAACTAAATGCTGCACCAGGGTTAAAGACTAAGCGAAGCTGAAGGATTGAACCGACTACTTTGATCGGCTGAACTTGGCTCACATTATTAAGGGCCCACACCTTGGTCGAGTAATCAATTAACCAGATGAAAGCTCCAAGAAAGTAGAGGCGTTGCCAGTGATGGGTAAGTCTTGCCAGAGGCACCTTTAGCGTCGCTCTTCTTTCTGCTTACAGATCATACATAGAGTTGCTCGTGGAAATACTTGCAGTCGTTCTTTACCAATTGGATTTGCACAATCTTCACAATTTCCGTAACTCTTGTTGTCGATGCGCTCTAGTGCTCGCTCTGTCTGCAAAACCATGTCGCGTGCATTGATTACTAGAGACATTTCATGTTCGCGCTCGAAAGTCTTTGTGCCTGAGTCAGCTTGATCATCTCCTGCACCCTCGCCAGAATCTGCGATCAACGCTTCCATTTCATTCTCAATTAACTCAAGCTCATGCTTAAGACGAAGCAATTCTTTTGAAAGTTCGATACGGATCGCCTTTAACTCTGCAGCGCTCCATGGGGTTTCACCTGCGGATGCGGTGACAGGTGTCGGGGCAGATTTGATTGGCTTAAGGGGCGCAACTTTCTTTCCACTCTTTACTGGACGAGGTGGTGGTGGCATCACAAGGCGACGCTCTTCAACGACAGGTGCCGCAACAGGGGCAATTACGGTTGCAACTGAAACTGTCTGCGATTTCTCATCAACGGTCAGTGTTGGCTTGCCAGCTTTAGATGGGAATGGTCTACCTGGTGCACTCTTTTTTACCGGAGCTTTTGCAGGTGCTTTCTTTGCTGGAACTTTTTTAGCAGCAACTTTCTTTGCCGGCGCTTTCTTTGCAATTTTCTTAGCAGGAGCTTTCTTCGCTACTTTTTTTACTGGTTTAACGGCAGATTTCTTGGCAGGGGCCTTTTTCGCGGGAGCTTTCTTCGCCGCCTTCGCAGGCTTCGCCGCCTTCTTGACTACCTTTTTTGCTGACACGCCGCGCACCTTATGCGCTTTTTCGACTTCTACCAAATAGGCCACTCATGAACGAGGTGAAAATATTGCAGCGGTGCATGCGGTGCAGGCGGCGATTGGGGCAGGTGAACTGCCCTGCATTAGACTCGGCACCCTCATGAGCTCACAATTTCGCCCACTCGCAGCCCAGATTGACCTGCCTGCCATGGAACACTCAATTCTTGCGATGTGGGCTGACCAATCAATTTTCGAACGATCTCTCAAGGCCCGTGAAGGTCAGATTCCGTGGACTTTCTATGAAGGTCCACCTACTGCAAATGGAATGCCAGGAACGCACCATATTGAAGCTCGCGTGTTTAAAGATGTCTTTCCACGTTTTCATACGATGAAGGGCAAATTCGTTACACGAAAAGCCGGATGGGATTGCCACGGCCTTCCCGTTGAAATTGCAGTCGAGAAAGAGTTGGGATTTTCAGGCAAGGGCGACATCGAAAAATTTGGTATCGCTCCCTTTAACGACAAGTGTCGAGAGTCAGTCACGCGACATGTAGGCGCATTCACAACGATGACTGAACGCATGGGCTTCTGGGTTGATTTTGATCAAGCGTATTGGACGATGTCACCAGAGTATGTGGAAAGCGTCTGGTGGTCACTCAAGGAGATCTGGAAGAAAGGTCTGCTTGTACAAGACCATCGCGTTGCTCCTTACTGCCCGCGATGTGGCACAGGTCTTTCCGATCACGAATTAGCGCAAGGGTATGAAACAGTCACTGATCCCTCTGTCTTTATCCGATTCCCGATTACCTCTGGTGAATTAGTAGATCTCGACGCATCTTTGCTCGTATGGACAACAACTCCATGGACACTGGTTTCAAATACTGCGATCGCCGTTCACCCTGACGTTGATTATGTAGCAGCGCGAGTCACTCACGAAGATGCTTCTGAAGTGCTTGTTGTGGCAGAGGCGCTAACAGGTAGCTTGACCGGAGATGTCGAGATTCTCAAAACCTTCAAGGGCTCAACTCTTGAACGAGTGACATATTCACGCCCACTGGATTTTGTCGAGATTCCTGACGCTCACTTCGTTGTTCTGGCAACCTATGTCACTACCGAAGATGGAACTGGCTTAGTGCATCAAGCACCTGCATTCGGTGCAGATGACTTACAGGTTTGTCGCAGCTATGGATTACCCGTCGTTAACCCAATTGCTCCTAACGGAACATTCCTGGCAGAAGTTCCACTGGTCGGTGGTCTCTTCTTCAAAGATGCAGATAAGCCACTTGTAAAGGAACTGAAATCTCGTGGCGTACTTTATAAGCACCTTCAATATGAGCACACTTATCCGCACTGCTGGCGATGCCACACAGCGCTGATCTATTACGCACAACCGTCGTGGTACATCCGCACGACATCTATCAAGGATGCGCTCATCCGTGAAAATCAGAAAACCAATTGGCACCCTGAGACCATCAAGACGGGTCGTTATGGAGACTGGCTCAACAACAACATTGACTGGGCTCTCTCACGAAATAGATTCTGGGGAACTCCTCTACCCATCTGGCGTTGTGAAAATAAACATGAGATCTGTGTTGATTCACTCAAAGAACTTGGCCAACTAGCCGGAGCAGATTTACTCGAGCTGGATCCACATCGTCCATTTGTTGATGACATTACCTTCGCATGCGCAGAGTGTGCGAGCACGATGGTGCGAGTTCCGGAAGTCATTGACTGCTGGTTTGATTCCGGAGCAATGCCATTTGCTCAATGGGGTTATCCGCATAAGGAAGGCTCGAAAGAGAAGTTTGCAGCGGCATATCCGGCTGACTTTATCTGCGAAGCTATCGATCAAACCCGCGGCTGGTTCTACACCCTGATGACCATCGGAACCTTAGTCTTTGACGAATCCTCTTATAAAGATGTGCTCTGCTTGGGTCACATCCTTGATAAAGATGGACGCAAAATGAGCAAACATCTAGGAAATGTTTTAGAGCCGATTGCGCTGATGGATCAACACGGAGCAGATGCTGTGCGTTGGTACATGCTTGCAGCTGGATCTCCCTGGTCTGCTCGTCGAGTTGGTCATGATGCAATAAGTGATGTTGTGCGAAAGACGCTGCTGACCTACTGGAACACAATCTCTTTCCACTCTCTCTACGCACATGCATCTAACTTTGATCTTGCTCAATCACCGGCAATTAAAGATCGCTCTTTGATGGATCATTGGATTTTATCTGAACTCAATATCCTGATCGAAGAAGTCGATAAGGCATATACCGAATTCGATTCTCAACAAGCCGGTCGAGTCCTCGCTGCATTTATCGATGATCTATCTAACTGGTATGTGCGTCGATCTCGACGTCGTTTCTGGGATGGAGATACTGCAGCTCTTGCAACCCTCCATGAGTGTTTAGAGACACTTACTCAGCTTCTTGCTCCAATGGTTCCATTTATCTCAGAGCATGCGTGGCAGGAACTGATCCGTCCTGCACGCCCAGGTGCTGCTGCATCTGTTCATCTCACAGATTTTCCTATCGCGGATTCACAATGGATCAATCGCACGCTGAGCACGCAAGTTGCAATGACTCGCCGTGTAGTTGAGCAAGGAAGAGCTGCTCGCGCCGAATCTGGAATCAAAATCCGCCAGCCACTGGGGCGTGCACTGATTTCAGCAGCTGGCTGGGACAAACTGCCGGACGAGATGAAAGATCAAATTGCAGACGAGCTCAATGTCATCAATCTTGCTGACATTGCAGATGCCGATGGCGACCTTGTTGATATCTCAATCAAGGCAAACTTCAAATCGCTCGGTGCAAAATATGGCGCAGACGTTCAGGCAGTTGCCAAGTTGATTGCAGCAGCCGATGCGCCTTCATTGGTGAAGACTCTTCGAAGCCAGAGCAGCGCAACAGTTGGAACATTTGAGATTGATCTTGGCGATGTTGTTGTCACTGAAGTTCCAAAGAGTGGGTGGATGGTCGCAAGTCACGACGGTGAGTCTGTAGCACTCGATTTGGCCCTGACGCCCGAGCTTATTGAGGCAGGACTAGTTCGAGAGGTTATTCGCTTCATTCAAGATCGACGCAAGAGCGATGGTCTCGATATCTCAGATCGCATCTCAATTACTTATAACGCTCTACCTCAAATCGCTGATGCAATTTCTGCGCAAGATTCACACATTAGTGGAGAAGTTCTTGCGACTTCGCTTACCCGAGATGAGTCTCTCGAAGTGGGCGAAAACGAACTTGGACTTACTGTCAACCTCAAGAGAGCTTAAAGAGTTTCTCTCACAATAGTTGATGCAAAATTAAGTGCGAGCAAGAGCACGATAAAGGAAAGATCCAAAGAGACTCCACCTAATCTCAGTGGTGGAATAAATCGACCAACAAACTTCATCGGTGGATCAGTGATGGCGTAGATGACTTCAAAGAGAGCAATCAGTCCACTCTTTGGACGCCAATTACGCGCAAACATTCTTACATAGTCGATGATAAGGCGCGCAAAGAGAACCCATTTAAAAAAGGTGAGTAGATTGAGAATCAGTTCTTTAAACATATGAATGCAAAGTTACTGATTAGCTCTGATTGTAAAAACTTGCCTGCGCATAGGCTGCTTTATCCTCAGTGCGAACAGTTACGTTTGCAGGTGAGAGTAGAAATACGCGGCTGGTGATTTTTTCAATTCCACCTCGAAGACCGAAAGCCAAGCCGCTTGCAAAATCTACAAGTCGCTTACGCTCTGATTCATCCATATCGTCAAGATTAATAATTACTGGATTGCCCTCGCGATAGTGCTCCGCCATTTGACGTGCCTCTGAATATGAACGTGGGTGCAATGTGACGATGTTGTATGAGGGCTCAAGATCAAGAACTGGATCGACTGCAACATGGGCGCGCCCACCAATAACTGTCACGCCATTTGTAGAGGATGCTGACGTTGCTGGCGTTGCAGATGCCGTCGGGGTTATCGCTCTTACGCGCTCTTCGCGACGAACTTCTTTTGGCTTAACTTCTTCGGCAGCTCCCTCTGGGCCATCAACGAGGCCGAGGTACTCCATTACTTTATTGAGTGCAGACATGCGAGTAATTTTACGCGTGCAGAGCGCGGAGTCCGAGTATTTGGCTCCCCACGCGAATGTGTGTCGCGCCATGGGCGATAGCAATTTCAAAATCTCCGCTCATTCCTGCGGATAAGGATTGTGCTGTCGGAAACTCTTGACGAAATCTCTGAGCAAGAAGAGCTACTTCTGAAAATGCCTTATTTGGCTCGGCTTGGACGGGAGGGACAACCATCAACCCAACCAGCTCTAGATGTTGTGTAGAAGAAATTGCCTGGCCAAGGACAAACAAATCGTCTCCCCTAACTCCGGCCCTGGAAGTGTCTCCATCAAGTGAAATCTGAATGAAAACATTGAGTCGTTTTCCAGGAATTTCTCCTACTGCTCTATCGAACTTTGCGACATGGGAGAGGTCATCCAAAGAGTGAACCGTTCTGGCCCAGGAAGAGATAGCGGCAATTTTATTACTCTGAATCTGTCCCTGAAAATGCCAATGTGAGGGAACGATCGCTGATTTTTCAAGTCCCTCCGCGCTCCTGTTTTCGCCAAAATCAGTCACACCTAACTGGTGCAAGATCTCAACATCGCTCACGGGATAGGTTTTGGTGACCGCAACGAGTGTGACTTCATCTGCTTTTCGCGAAGCTTGAGAAGTGGCACGAGCAATGCGCTCTCGAACATCTGCCAGAGAGAGCGAAAGTTCTGCCCTGCGATCGAGTTCGCTCATAACCACACAACTCCTACTTGGCGTCCTGTTACACCATCTCTGCGATAAGAGTAGAGCTTGTTATCTTCAAACGTACAGCGTCCTTCATCGACAACCGTAATTCCTATGTGCTCCAACTGATCTATAAGCGCTCGGGAGATATTAAGCGCTAATCCGCCTTCTCGTGTCTTGGCTGCTGCAAGTGGAAAACTCTGTCTCACTTCATCATAAATATCCTCGGAGACTTCATAACACTCGCCACAGATTGATGGACCCACAACCGCTGTAATCTCAGTAGTATCGCGAGAGCGCATTTCTTGAATCGCATTAAGCGCAACTCCATTCATGAGTCCTTTACGACCAACATGAACTGCAGACACTGTCTGTGAGCTGGCCAGCAAAAGAGGAATGCAATCGGCAACCATGACCGCGAGACCAATTGCAGTACTTTCTGTAACTAGGGCGTCAGCTGTTGGTGCCGAGACGATCTCTGCTCCGATAGAAGCAACTGTGTTCCCATGCACCTGATCCATAAATTGAAGTGGCAGGCCAAGGCGAGTCTCAAGTTCTGCCCGATTTGCAAAAACAGTGGCGTGATCATCGCCAACGTGGCTCGCTAAATTCAGAGAAAGAAACGCACCGGCAGATAAACCACCGGTGCGATCTGTAAAACTGTAATTCACTATTACTTCATAAAGTCTGGCACGTCGATCTCATCTTCTGCGACGAGCTCTTCGAAAGTGACACGTTTAGTAGGCCTAGTTGCATCAAGATCTATCGCAACCTGCAGAGGATCGTTATCAGGAAGAGGATCAGCAACGCCGCCCAGAGTAGCCGCATCAATAACGGGGACGGGAACCTTCTTTGGTTCTCCCCCATCAAAGCCTGCAGCGATCACAGTGATACGAACTTCGTCACCGAGGGCATCATCAATCGTTGTTCCAAAGATAATTCGTGCATCAGGATGTGCTGCGGCTTGAACAAGTTCACAAGCCTCATTAATTTCAAAGAGGCCAAGATCTGAACCGCCAGCAACTGAGAGTAGAACTCCCATTGCACCGTCGATAGATGCTTCAAGCAGCGGACTGGAGATTGCAAGTTCGGCAGCTCTGACTGCTCTGTTTTCGCCGCGGGCTGAACCAATTCCCATAAGAGCCGAACCAGCATCTGTCATCACAGTTTTCACATCTGCAAAGTCAAGGTTAATTAGTCCAGGTTGAGTAATAATCTCGGTAATTCCCTGAACACCTGAAAGTAGAACCTGATCTGCACTTCTAAACGCGTCTACAGCAGTGATATTGCGATCAGAGATTGCGAGAAGTCGATCATTTGGAATAACAATCAGAGTATCTACCTCGCTGCGAAGAAGTTCGATGCCTTCTTCTGCTTGACGCATGCGAATCTTTCCTTCAAATGAGAACGGGCGAGTAACTACGCCAATCGTGAGTGCGCCAAGATCGCGCGCGATTTTTGCAACGATTGGTGCGCCACCTGTTCCAGTTCCGCCACCTTCACCTGCGGTGACAAAAACCATATCTGCTCCGCGAAGAATTTCTTCAATTTCTTCAGTGTGATCAATTGCAGCTTGACGTCCTTTTTCAGGAGCTGCACCTGCACCTAAACCTTTTGTGGAAGCGCGGCCAATATCTAACTTCACATCAGCATCACTCATAAGTAAATGTTGTGCATCTGTATTGATTGCAATGAACTCGACGCCCTTGAGGCCAACATCGATCATGCGATTGATCGCATTGACTCCTCCGCCACCAATTCCAACAACTTTGATGACAGCTAGATAATTCTGCGGTGCAGCCACGTGAGTCCTCCTCATGAACTATAAACCTCGCCTTGAGACTTACGATTCATCTCTCTAATGGCCGTCAACTTAGGCTGATCAAAGGCAGCAATCAAATACCGACTCGAACTAATTTCTCATCTACACCTTGAGAGTTTTTTACAAGATTTTTTTCCTCATTTACTTCACAACTCACTTAACGATAGGTGCATATGGTGCTACAACATCAATCACTTTAATTCGCTTATTTTCAGGCAATTTAAGCAGCTTGTTGATCACGGATATTTTCAATGCAATGTCTTGACCGTCTCCCCATCGAATGCGGATATCGCGACCATCAAGAGTTGAGTTCAGGGTAAAGGTGTTAGTTGAAGTCGCTACCATCGACGTGATGCTCCTTCGAAAACTCTCTGGCAGCTGGGTAAAGAGCTCATTCGCCTTCAGGGCGCTATCTGGATTGTTGGCTGAAATGAGAGCAAGATCAGGATTGCTAAATCCAGGTAATGAGAAGAGCTGACCTTCCTCATCGATGGTTTGTCCGGGTACTTGATCCGAATTAAAGAAGGCTAGGGGCTGGCGGGGAGTTACTTCGATAGCAACAACTCCGCTCAACCAGTCTCGCGAAATGGTTACATCTTTGACCCAGGTTAGCTTCTCAACTCTCCTAGCAACTGATTGCGGATTTACTCTTGCCAGCTGCTGGCCCACCTCAATCTGACTCCTCGTCTCTATATTTTCCTGAACGGACGTTGTTGGAGCTCCTTGGATCTCGATTTTCTTCACGGTAAAAATCGAGGACCATCCCAAAAAGTATGCCAACACGATAATCAGCACTCCCACAATAGCCAACGGGGGCGAGAGAAGTTTTCGTGTGCGAGATGACATTAGTTACTGGATGGCGTTTCGAATCGTCGTTCAAGTCCAAGAGCGATGATTGGCGCTAAAGAATTTACATCTCCGGCACCAAGCGTCAGGATTACATCTCCAGGTTTTGCCATCGAGATTATCTCCTCCGACGCCTCGAGGAAATTAGGAATAAATTTTCCGCGTTGCATTTTTTGCGAAATCAGTGAGGCACTCACACCTGCAATAGGTTTTTCACTCGCTGGATATATTTCCAAAAGGATTGCTAGGTCTGCAAGATCAAGAGTCTCGGCGAATTGCTCTAGAAATGCTTGAGTTCTGGAGTATCTGTGAGGCTGAAAGATCACAAGAACGCGACCGTCTCCGGCATATCGGCGGGCTGCTGTAAGCGTGACATCAATTTCAGTTGGGTGATGGCCATAGTCATCAATCACTCTGATTCCTGCAATACTCGCTTTGAGTTCAAACCTTCGCCCAGCACCTTGGAATGAGGACAACCCTTCGAGCAGATCGGCTGCTGGCTGGCCAAGAGAAAGACCCATTGCTAGCGCCGCAGCTGCATTGAGCAGATTGTGATGGCCTGGGACTTGCAATTCCAAAGTTCCGATCGCTCTACCCTTCCATAAAGCACGCGCCGTTGAACCACCCGGCAACAACTTAACGGAGTCGATAAGGAGATCAGCGTTCTCATCTTGTCCGTAAGAAACTTTGGTGGCCGCAAAATCAGTCGCCGCGATCTTGACCGCTCCTTCATCATCCCTGCAGTAGATGAAGAATCCATCTGGGCTAATTGATTGGGCAAACTGTGTGAATATATCCATCACAGACTCTTCAGTAGCAAAAAAATCAACATGATCATGTTCAACATTTGTCACAATCGCGCTAAATGGGCGGTACTCGAGAAATGAACCATCGGATTCATCTGCCTCGGCCACAAAGAGTTCCCCGGTTCCACGATGAGCATTTGAACCTGAGGCAGTGAGTGATCCCCCAATTGCAAAAGATGGATCTACGCCGCAGGCTTGAAGTGCGACAGTGAGCATTGAAGATGTTGTTGTTTTTCCATGGGTTCCTGCCACAGCAAGACTCTTGCTCGAAGACATGAGGATGGCGAGAGCTTGTGCACGAGTCAGGAGTGGAATCCCTAACTCCTTTGCTCGCTGTATCTCTACATTGCTAGGTGCAATTGCATTCGAATAAATCACAACATCAACGCCTTCAAGATGTGCGGCGTTGTGACCGATATATACATCTGCACCGAGAGTGCGAAGCGCTAAGACAACAGATGAATCCTTAGAGTCACTTCCAGATACTCCAAGTCCGTGAGAAAGAGCGATCCGAGCCAACCCACTCATTCCAGCGCCCGCGATTCCTATGAAATGAATTCGTTTTCCAACCCAATGATCGAGAGTTATTTGAAGCATCATCTATCTTTCGCGACCCGAAAGTTGATGTTCAGCTAAAGCTACAATCTTTGCGGCGGCCTCAAGATCAGAAAAATCTGGAAGATCACTGAATTGATCGCTCGCAGCCAACATGGAGTCCATGTTATCCAGTAGCCAGCTGGCGGTGAATGAACTCTGTTCGAGAACACGCGCACGCCCCTTCCGCACCAGATGATCAGCATTTACCGACTGCTCTCCATTGCCTATCGGAAGGGGGATGAAGAGTGCGTACTTTCCAAGTGCATTTACTTCAGAGCATGTGATCGCACCGCTACGTGCAATTACTAAATCAGAGGCAAGGTAGGCGGTAGCCATATCTTCTATATAAGGGATTGGGTGATAGTTCTCATCGCTAGCTGGCAGAGTATTGGCTGCTCCCACAGAGTGCACAATGGTGATTGGCTTACCTTTGATTAACTTTCGAGAACTTTCGATCACGCTATTGATGGCTTGAGAACCCTGTGATCCACCGAAAACTAGGAGAACTTTGTTCCCGCTGTGAATTCCGAGATCAGCTTTGGCTTTAGCTCTGATTGCATTCCACGTATCTGCATCTGCATTTCGGTGGGTAGTTAACAGCTCTGCGATGTCATCGCGCAGGGGTAGACCGGTAATCAGTGCTTGAGAAAAAGGTCCATGAGTAACAGGAGATCCCACTGCCAGTGCATCGGTAAAGCGCGCCCCAAGTCTATTTGCCCACCCAGGTTCTGCATTTGCTTCGTGAATGACGATTGGAACCTTGAGTGATCGGGCTGCCAAGTAGGCAGGAGCGCAGACATAACCCCCAAAACCGATAAGAAGATCTGCATCCTTAAGAATGTTTTTTGATTCACTCATTGAACGGCGCAGTGATCCAGGAACTTTCAATAGAACTGGTGATGGCGAACGCGGAACACGGACGCGTGTAATCAGCTCAAGGCTGAAGCCTGCCTGCGGAACTAGTTTTGTCTCCAGACCAGATGAAGTCCCAAGGAAGACGATCTGATCAGCTGGATGAGCTTGCTTCCATAATCGCGCAACTGAGAGCGCGGGCTGAATATGCCCCGCAGTACCTCCCCCTGCAAAAACTACTTTTCGACTTCTCATTTATCGATGCAATCTTTGTGCGACAAAATTCTTCACTTCTGACTTTATCTCAGGGTCTCGAAGTGCACTCGATGCAATAAAAGCGATGCCAAGATAAGTGGCAATCAGCGCCGAACCACCGTAAGAGAGAAGAGGCAAAGTGACGCCCACAACTGGAAGAAGACTTACGGCAGATCCAATATTGAGAATCGTTTGAATAGCAATCCAAGACGCAATTCCTGCACAAGCAAAACGTGTGAATGAATCAGTTGATCGCATTGCGATACGAAGAGAACAGTAAATGAGCGTTCCGAGTAGTGCCAAAATGAAGAGAGTTCCAAGTAGCCCAAGTTCTTCGCCGATGACAGCAAAGATAAAATCGGTATGTGCTTCAGGAAGATTGCCCCACTTCTGTCTGCTTCCTCCCAGACCGACGCCAAAAATTCCACCGCTTGCTAGCCCCAAAAGGCTATGGGCTGGCTGCCATCCCTCATTCTTATACTGAGCAGGATCAAAGGGATTAAGGAAAACACTCCAGCGTGCTGCTCGGTATTGCGTCGTTGCGATCAAAAATCCGATTGCAACAGCCGCAGTTGCAGTCAGAGTTCCAACAAGGCGTAAGGGAATTCCTGAGACAAATAGCAGACCACCAAGAATTGCCATGAGAACAGATGCTGTGCCGAGATCGCGCCCCCACATGACAAGAGCGCTGGCGATGATAAATCCTGGCGCAATGAGTGCCAATACGTTTACTCGCATGAAGCCTGCATTAAGTCGCGATGCCAGCAACTGTGAGGCCCACAAGATGAGTAGAAACTTAGCTAGCTCGCTCGGTTGAACATCTACAACTTTGAGCGATATCCAGTTCTGGTTTCCATTGACCGACTTTCCAATTCCAGGAATTCGCACAACGAGCAAGAGTGCGATTGAAATTACCAAACCAAATCTGGCGAGTAGCTTCCAACGATCATGCGAAAGTCTAGAGAGGAGGATTGCCATCGGAATACAGAAGGCCAGGAAGATAAGTTGGCGTATAAAAATTGCTATGGAAGAACCCTTGGTATCGAGTGAGTAAATAGAGGAAGCCGAGAACACCATCACGAGACCGATGATTGAAAGCAGCCCTGCCGAAATCACCAAACCGTAAAATGCGGCTGCAGGATTCTGTAACTTGTTCTTAGTCGGTGCCTTACTCATCCCAGAGCCTTCCGTACTGCATCAGCAAATCGATCGCCACGATCGGCATAGGAAACAAATTGATCCATTGAGGCACACGATGGTGCGAGAAGAACTGTATCTCCTGCACCAGCGTGAGACTGTGCAGCAGCGACGATAGCTTCCATGAATGAGTTCGAGGCTCCCCCGCGCTGGTAATCAGATGGTGGGTCAACTTCAATTACCTTCACATGTGGAGCGTGCTCTGCCAGTGCCGTTGCAAAAAGTGCTCGGTCTGTTCCGATAAGAATTGCTGTTTTGATGCGTGGGTGAGCACGCGCAACCAGAGCGCTCACATCAGCACCTTTTGCCAAACCACCGGCGATCCAAATGACAGAGAGAGCTGAAAGTATTGATGCAGTGGCTGCATGCGGGTTCGTCGCCTTTGAATCATCAATCCATGTAATGCCATTGCCCTCTGCCACAACCTCGATGCGATGACGACCAAGTGTGAATTCGGAGAGTGCCTTGCCGATGGCTTCGTGCGAGATACCTACCGTGCGGGCTAGTCCAGCGGCTGCTAAAGCGTTAGAGACATTATGTGGAACGGTTGGCTTCACATCTACTACTTCTGCAATCATCGATGCTTCTTGTGGATCTGCGACAAATGCACGATCGACAAGGAGTTCTTCAACAACGCCAATTTCTCCCGGTCCTGGAGTATCGAGAGAGTAAAAAACTTTTCTGCCATTCCAATGTGCTGTGCGAGTGACTACTTCTTTGTCGTCGCCATTAAGAATTGCTGTCATTGAACGGTCAAGGATTGAAATCTTGGCTTGCGCATAACTTTCAAAGCTTCCATGCCAATCAGCGTGATCATCTGCAATATTCAGGATTGCCGAAGCTACAAACTCGGCACGTTGCAGCCAATGAAGCTGGAAACTTGAAAGTTCGAGTACAAGTACGTCATAGGACTCCGCACTATCTACACACTCAATGACGGTCATGCCCACATTGCCACACGCCACTGCATGTAATCCTCCAGCACGCAGCGCTGCCGCTGTCATTTCAACAGTAGTTGTCTTTCCATTCGTTCCCGTGAGAGCCAACCATTTCTGACCCGGGGATCGCTCTTCTTTAATCGCCCAAGCAAGATCTATTTCGTTGAGCAATGCAATCTGATCGCCCTTAGCTTTTTGAATCAAAGGGTGTGACTCTTTCCAGCCAGGGGAGATGAGAAGAAAATCAAAATCAGAAACGCTTACTTCAGATGGATTTGATATTGAGAATTCGCTATCCGATGCGACTGTGTCATCAACAATTGTGACGTTTACATCCCGAGCAATCAGTGCACGGGTAGAAGCAAGCCCCGTAACACCAGCACCGAGCACAAGGACTTTCTTATGCTGCAGATCTTGGGAGAAACTCATCGATAATTACTCGCAAGCGCCTTTAGCCTGCAATCCAATCTGCGTAGAAGAGACCAAGTCCGCCTGCAACGCAGAGGCCAGCAATGATCCAGAATCGAATCACGATCGTTACCTCTCCCCATCCCATGAGTTCAAAGTGATGTTGTAGTGGGGCCATCTTGAAGACTCGTTTTCCACCGGAAATTTTGAAGTAAAGAGTCTGGATAATCACTGACATTGTGATGATGACGAAAAGTCCACCTAGCGGAATCAAAAGTAGCTCGATGCGCAGCATCGTTGCGATTCCGGCTAGCGCGCCACCGAGGGCAAGTGATCCAGTGTCACCCATAAATATCTTTGCAGGCGAAGCGTTCCACCACAAGAATCCAGTACACGCACCGGCAAAGGCGGCAGCCAAGACTGCGATATCAAGTGGGTCTCTTACTTCATAACAATTGATTCCTGGTGAAACCGCGCAGCTCTGTCCAAACTCCCAGACACCAATCAGTACAAATGAGATGAATGTAAGAACTGAAGCACCTGATGCAAGTCCGTCAAGACCATCTGTGAGATTAACTCCATTACTTGTTGCGGTGACCATGAGCGCAACCCACACAACTACCAAGACAGCACCGAGAGTAATTGAAGTATCTCTCACCGTTGAAAGCTGAGACGAAATTGGTGTTAACCCATCCGAGTCTGCAAACTTAGTTCCCAAATATGCAAATACTGAAGCAACGACAACCTGTCCGAATAATTTTTGGCGTGAGGTCAGTCCCTGTGATTGCTTTCTTGAGACCTTAAGCCAATCATCCAAAAACCCTACAAGTCCTAGTGCGACTACGAGTCCGATTACTAAGACCGCCGAAGCAGTGATGGCTGTTCCACTCAGGAGATGTGCAATGAGATAGGCAGCAATTGAAGCGACGATAATGATAATTCCGCCCATTGTGGGCGTTCCGCGCTTGGTATGGTGAGATGACGGACCATCGTCACGAATGATCTGGCCATACCCCTTCTTAGCTAATGCGCGGATTAGAAGTGGCGTGCCAAATAGTGAGAGCAGGAGTGCAAAGCCACCAGCAGCAAGGATTGACTTCACTCTTCTCCCCCTGCTTCTCCTGTGACGATGTTTGCCTTAACTACTTCTTCGATCTCTTTTGCAAGAATTTCAAAACTTTCCGAACGCGATGCTTTTACAAGAATTACATCTCCCGGCTCAATCTGATGCGCAATAGCGCGGGCGCTATTGCGATCACAAATATGAAGGTTTGTTTGACCGTCACTCTGTGGCGCAGGTTGATATTCCGGTGCATCTACACAGACAAGATGATCAATTCCCATCTGATAGGCAAGGGTGCCAACTTGTTGATGGGCTGAGGCTGATGACTCGCCGAGTTCAGCCATTTTTCCTAAAAATGCCCATGCTCGCCCGCCCCGTTCCTGTGCGAAGAGTATGAGAGTACGAAGAGCAGCCTCCACGGCATCTGGGCTTGCGTTATATGAATCATTGATGAGGAGTACCCCAGAGAACTCGTGAATCTCCATACGCCATTTGCTCTCGATAATTGCAGTGGAGAGCGCAGTTGCAATTGAATCTACTGAGAAGCCGAGTGCGGTACCTACCGCTGCGCAGGCAAGGGCATTTGAAATTTGGTGCTCGCCCACAATCCGAAGACCCACTGCCGCTCGACCTGCAGGAGTTACCAGATCAAAGTGTGGGCGGCCTTCGCGCATTTCAATTTCTGTAGCACGAACTTCATCTGTGTGCGCGGTTCCAAAAGCAATCGTTCGACCATCATGCAAAATCTTCATTGCCTTTGTGTACGGATCGTACTGTCCCAGAATTGCAATACCAGTGCTCGATAGCGATGAGATTAATTCTGACTTTGTCTTTGCTATCGCTTCTATCGATCCAAATTCGCCAACGTGAGCCATTCCCACTCGAAGTACAACGGCGATATCTGGCTGAGCTATGGATGCCAGATGTGCAATATCTCCAGAGTGACGAGCTCCCATTTCAATAACTGCGTACTTTGTTGTCGAGGAACAAGCTAACAGCGTCAACGGTACGCCTAACTCATTGTTGTAATTTCCAGCTGGGGCAACGGTTTCGCCATGTTGGGAGAGCATGTGGCGGAGAAGATCTTTTGTCGTTGTCTTTCCCTGTGAGCCTGTAATCCCAATAACCGTAAGATCCTTTAGTTCTGATCGTACAAAGCGTGCCAAAAGGGTCAGGGCAGTCGTGACGTCTGCGACAAGAACGTGTCTATGAGCGACAGTGCGCGTGGTAATTGCAAGAACCGCTCCATGCGAAAAGGCTTCGTCGACGAAATCGTGTCCATCAACTTTCTCACCTTGAATAGCTAAAAAGATTCCACCTTGCTCAACCTCAGAGGATTTCAAAGTTGGTGCAGCAGTGACCAAGATATCGTCACCTGAAAGGGTGCCGCCGATAATCTGGGCAATCTCTGAAGCCATCATGGAGTTCATCGTGACTCCTCCAAGATGCTTGCAAGTACGAGGCGATCATCAAAATCTATTTTCTGACCATTGATCTCTTGCCCGTTCTCATGTCCTTTACCCAGAACAAGAAGAGTGTCACCAGGCTGGCAGAGTGAGACTGCATAAGCGATCGCCTCATGGCGATCAGTGATTACTCGAGAGGGCTCCACAACAGATAAATGCTTACTCATATCTTCAAGAATTTTTCTAGGATCTTCACTGCGTGGGTTATCGCTTGTAAAGATAGCGATACCGGATTCCTCAATCAGGGCGCTACCCATCAATGGTCGCTTCGAAGCATCGCGGTCTCCCCCGCAACCTAAGACTGCAACGACCTTTCCAGTAGTGAATTCGTTAGCTGTTGCAATGACATTTCGTACCGCATCAGGAGTGTGGGCGTAATCAACAAGGGCTGTGAAATCTTGACCGCAATCAACGGACTCCATACGTCCAGGTGCTCCCTTAAGGCGTGGGATGAGCGCCGCGCAATCCAGTGGATCGATGCCACACTCTATTGCGATTGCAAGTACTAAGAGAATGTTATCTAGATTGAAATATCCTCGAAGAGGTGTTGAACTCTCGATCAGGATTCCACCAGCGCCACGAGCGGTAAAGGCTGTACCACTTGTGGTCGGAGTGATCGAGATGAAATGCCAACTCGCTTTGGGATTATTGCGCGATAAGGAAGTAGCAGGAATGCCGCATTCGTTAAACAGGCGTTCTCCGAATTCGTTATCGATATTGATAAATGCTTGATCAGCGTATTCCAAGGTAAAGAGGCTTGCCTTCGCTTTAAAGTATTCTTCCATGCCCTGATGAAAATCTAGATGATCTTGTGAAAGATTTGTAAAACCAACCATTGCAAAGTGCGATCCCACCATACGCTGCATCACCATTGCATGACTTGAAACTTCCATCACAAGGTGTCGCAGATGTCGTTCGCTCATTGTTGCGGCAAGAGCCTGAAGCGCATCTGCCTCGGGTGTTGTTCTGGCGCTGGCGACGCTATCTCGACCAATACGAGTCTCGACAGTACCGATCAGACCACTTTCCCTGCCTGCTTCTTGGAAGAGTTGGTAAAGCAAAGTGCTTACTGTTGTCTTTCCATTCGTTCCAGTGATTCCAATACTGACCATTTCTTGCATTGGTTTTGAGTAGAGAAGTGCACTCACGAGTGCACCTGCGGTGCGAGCGTGGGGAGCGACAATCACTGGAAGTCCCGCGACAATCTTGGCACCATCTGCATCAGTGAGAATTGCTCGAGCGCCACGCGAAATGGCGCTAGAGGCAAAGTGTGCTCCATGCGTATTCGCTCCCGGATAAGCAAGGAAGAGATCTCCCTCAACTACATCGGCATCACTTGAAGTAGCGCCAGAAAATGTCAATGACGGATCAAGATCAATCTCTAAGCCAATGAGACGAGAAATTTCTTCAACTGAAATGGTGTGATCAAGGAGTGGGCGCATGGCTTATCCCCTCGAACTCGCTTGAGAAACCCTTACAGTCTCTGCTTTTTTCTCTTCGCGAGCTTTTTTATCTAGTTCAGCCTTGTTCAGCGCAACTGGTAAAACAGCTGTACCTGTCGGTGCGATATGTCTACTCTGGAGAACGAAGGTCATTACTTTCTTGAACACCGGACCACCAAGTGCGCCACCGTAGTGTCCACCCTTAGGAGCTTGAATCGTTACGTTGATGACAAAAGCTGGTGCATCAGCAGGAGCAAAACCAATAAAGGAAGCCGTATACCCGCTATAGCATCCGCAATTATCGTCATAGCGCCATGCTGTTCCTGTCTTTCCAGCAACTCGATATCCAGGGATCGCCGCACTCGGTGCAGTTCCGTGCGAGGAAACAACACTCTCCATCATGATGCGCATCTTGGCTGCAGTTGCAGCGCTCACAACCTGAATGCCTTTTTCATTTTTGAATTGAGTGAAGTTGCCAGAGGCATCACTTGTTCCTGCAATCACTGTTGGAGAAACTCGAATTCCATCATTGGCAAGGGTTGCAAAGATACTTGTTGCCTGCATCGCATTAAGTGAATATCCCTGCCCGAAAGCAACTGTTGGAGCTGTCGTTCCGGACCAATCTTTGACTGCCAACAAACGTCCCACGTTCTCACCTGGTAGACCAGCACCAGTTTTTGTTCCAATACCAAATTTAGTCAGGTATGAGTGGAGAGTGTCGTTGCTCATGGTCTCAGCGATTTTAATGGTTCCAGTATTGCTCGAGACCGCCAAGATTCCTGCAGTAGTTAATTTCTGAAGTGGATGGGGTTCGTGATCCTTAAAGTCTTCACCAGCACGGCGAATCTTGTAAGGGACATCAAAGACAGTTTCTGGAGAAATGGTGCCTTCTTCTAAGGCCGCAGCTAGCGTCATCACCTTTCCAGTTGATCCAGGCTCATAAACATCCTGGACTGAGGGGTTTCTCATCAATTCAAGAGATACGTTCTTAGTGTTATTTGGATCAAAAGTTGGTGCAGTTGCATGTGCAAGCACTGCTCCAGTTTTTGGATCCATCACAATCACTGTGCCACTGCTTGCACGTGCACTCTTTACTGCTTCAGCAATGGCTTTGTAGGCAACCCACTGGATGTCTCGGTCAATTGTCAGCCTTACAGTCGTTCCAGATTGAGCCGCAACAATTTCTGCTTGTGAGCCAGGAATTTCAGCTCCACGACCTGTTGCATACGAATAAACACCCGGAACTCCTGTGATCGATGAGTTCATACTCAATTCGATACCGGAAGCGCCTAAACCATCTTTACGCACAAATCCTACGAGTGAAGAAACTAGATTTCCTGAAGGGTATTCACGAATATAGTTTCGTTCCGGAAAAAACCCAACAATTCTTTTGTCATACTCTTTATTGCTCAGAGTTGAATTGTATTTTTCAATCGCTAGGGAAAGTCGATTCCATGTACTTGGCTCAGCGCTTTCAAGAACCATGGAGTAGCGCTTATCTCCAGTAATTGCTACGAGGACTTCCTCTTCAGTGAGACCAAGGATAGGCGCGGCGAATGCTGCCACTCGTGCTTGATCTTTAATCAGCTTTTGATCCACCACAATATTGATTGCCGAGACACTTCGAGCAAATGCCACCCCGTTAATGTCGGTGATATCTCCTCGAGGTGCTGCGATCACTCGAGTTTTCTGCATTTCATTCGCTGCCTTGAGAGTGTATTCGGCAGATTGAATTCCCTGAATCTGAACAAGTCTGGCAGCAAAGACTGTGAAAATGAGTACCAAAAGAATAAAGAGGGTGCGGATGCGTTTCATCGAGAGTTCAAAATTACCCACGTGTAATCCCGCCCTCATCAATAACTACAGGAATATCTTGTGTGAGATTTAGGAATGTTGGGTCTTCAGATGGACTCATACCTAGCGCTGCAGCTTGATTAGCCAACGCCTGTGGGGATGAATACATCTCCATTTTGCGGGAGATCGCCTCGCGTTGATCTGCAATCATCTTTGATTCCAATTTCAACTCTGAGAGTACAAAAGCATCTTGGGCGAGCAGGGTGTTTACCCCAAGGAGAGCCAGGAATCCAAGAACCGAAACTAACGATAAAAATTTAGCGAAGTACTTGTGAGTTGCTTGTGCCCCATCAGTTGTCTGAGGAACGATCTTAAGTAGCGCTCGTGAAGAATGCGTGACAACGCGTTCGCGCGTTTGTTGAGCCAGAGCAGCGATCGACATTAAGCGGCCACCCTCTCTATTGCACGAAGGCGAACCGATGTCGAACGTGAGTTTTCATCTTGTTCTGCTTGGCTGGCTTTTTCACTCGCTTTGATGACGAGCGAAAACTTTGCAGCAAATTCTGGGAGCTCCAAAGGAAGATCACGTGGGCTCTTTGAAGTCGATGCCTCTACAAAGAATTCCTTTACGATCTTGTCTTCAAGTGATTGGAATGACATCACTACTACGCGGCCACCTACTTCTACCAAATTTAAGGCTTGAGGTATCGCGCGGGTGATTGCTCCAAGTTCGTCATTGACGGCAATTCGTAGCGCCTGGAAGGTGCGCTTGGCTGGGTTACCTCCCGTACGTCGGGTGGCTGCAGGAATACTCTCTTTCACCAATGTCGCTAGCTGTATGGTGGAGTTCAGTGGTGCTATTGCTCGCGCCTTAACAATGTTTTCCACGATACGAGTAGCGAACTTCTCTTCACCAAATGTGCGCAGAATCTTTACTAGTGCGCCAGGCTCGTAATGATTAACAATCTCGTAGGCTGTCATGACCTGGGTGCTATCCATGCGCATATCTAGCGGAGCATCGTGAGAATAAGAGAACCCACGGTCTGCTTCATCAAGTTGCATTGATGAAACTCCAAGATCAAAGAGAACGCCAGAGAGCTCTGAATATCCATGTGAGGTGACAACATCTGTGATGCTGTCAAAGACTGCATGCGAAGTAATTAGCCTGTCGCCAAAAACTGAAAGTCGCTCACGTGCTTGTAGAAGTGCATTTGGATCGCGATCTATCCCAATAACAATTAAATCTGGAAAACGAGTAAGAAGTTCTTCTGTATGACCACCCAGACCGAGTGTCGCATCTACAACAACTGGAGTGCGAGAATTTTCAATTGATGGAGCGAGAAGATCTACACAGCGATCTCGCATTACTGATATGTGTTTCATCGTCTCCCCCATTCCTTCTCTGATACTCAGTGCTTGTCTATGTTTCGCTCTCTCAACTCTGGTCACCGCCGGCCGACGGATCTCACGAAAGCGACGCCGGGGAAGGGGCGTCGCTGTCGGCCTTAAAACCTAGGCATTGGGTCGACGGTGGCCACAATTGAGAGAACGCTATGTAGTTGTTGTATTGCTATTCAGTTGTGTGTGCTTTTAAAAAAGTCCTGGAAATACCTCTTCTGAAACATCAGCAAAACCTTCTTCACGATCTGCCAAATATTTATTCCATGCCTGCGCATCCCAAATTTCAACGCGAGTATTTGCACCAATAACTACGCACTCTTTTTCAAGTCCTGCATATGTACGAAGACCTTGTGGAATCGTGACGCGACCTTGACGATCAGGAATTTCATCGTGTGCGCCGGCAAACATCACGCGTTGATAATCACGAGCTGCTTTTGCAGTAACTGGCGCTTGTCTTAGCGTCTGTGTAAGAGTTTCAAATTCAGTTGAAGGAAAAACGTAGAGACAACGTTCTTGTCCTTTTGTAATAACAAGACCTGCAGAAAGTTCTTCGCGGAATTTCGCGGGAAGAATCAGGCGACCTTTTTCATCAAGACGGGGTTCGTGGGTGCCAAGAAACATCTGGTATCCCCTTCCCCAAGGTTGAATCTGATTGAGCGTGTAACCCTGCTCAATCCCCCACTTTACTCCACTTTCCTCCTTTTTCAACCACCCTTCCCCACCTTTCCCCCTTTTTCGCCCCACCTCTCCCCACCATCTGGGCATGAAAAAAGCCCGCCTTGTGGGCGGGCTGGAGAGTCGTGCTGGATGGGCTTATTCGAAGTTTCGTTGATCCCAACGGTCCTGTAGACGATCGCCCAACTTCTTGCGTGGACTGCGAGCGCGTGGAGCCTTTTCCGAGCCGTTTGGAGCTGCTGAGACGAGGGGGCTAGGAGCTGTGACTGCGCGGAAGATCAGGATTGAACCTGTCAGTGCGGTAA